>OAZW01000443.1_pt1 | contig 41333 bp, 27 predicted proteins | sample 1495231 | NCBI WGS metagenome assembly OAZW01 (sample SAMEA2580062, study PRJEB22360) | human gut metagenome | reverse complement strand
GCGCATTCGGCGAGATGCGTTTGCGAAAGTGGTCAATTTTAGATTAGCGCTAACAGCGCCCAGCCCGATCGCGGTCACGACGCCCTGCGAGACGACCGACGAGCCGACCCTGCAGCTCATGTAGGTAGCGTCGAGCCACAGGTAGCAGCACGGCGTGCCCGACAGGTCGCGGCGGCGGAACTCCGCCACCTCGGCGTCGAGGTCGGAGCAGAGGCTCGAGACCTCCGAGCTCGACAGCGAGGATATGCCCAGCCTGGACGCCACGCGCTCGACCTTGCGGGTGGACACGCCGCACACGTACATCTCCTGCACGATGGCGGCCACCGAGGTGTCGACGCGCGACCATCGCGCGAGCATGCCCTCGGGGTAGTAGGTGCCGTGCCTGAGCTTGGGTATCTCGAGCTCCACGTCGCCCACGGCGGTCTTGAGCGACCTGGGGCGGTAGCCGTTGCGGCTGTTCCCCCTGCCGTTGCTGCGCTCGTTGCGGCTCGCGCCGCACATCTGCTGGGCCTCGGAGTCCATCAGCGCGTTCATAACGCTGCCCAGCACCCTGCACGCGAACTCGCGCGCGTCGCCGCACTCCTGCCAAAGCCTCGCCGCCTCGAGGGCCTCGTCGCGGCCGAGGCGCAGTACACTCTCTTCTTGGGGCATCGCCTTTCCTTCCATTCGTCACCTTCATTACTCCAACGACGAATTCTAGGCGGTGTCCCCTCCCTTTCAAGAAAGGGCGGAGGCGGGGCATGCCCCGCCTCTTACACCACATCTCTGTGCGCTACCTTTCAACTCGCGTTGACAGTGTAAAATACGCATGTTTGACTATGACAAATGTGGATTTTAGGGGAGGGGTGCGCCATGGAGGTGCTGGTTGTTGGCAACACCGCATATGTTGACGATGACTTTTGTGCCAAGGCGTTCCCCGGGGACCATGTGCAGGTCGTAGCCGCGCAGGACACGCGCCGCGACGAGTCGTCGCCCCATGCCTCGTGGAAAGAGCTGCTCCAGCACTTGGAGCAGGCCTACGAGTTCGACTGCGTGGTCTACCTATCCAATTATCTTACCCCGCATACCGATACCGTGGGCGATATCGAGCTGTTGCGCTCGGTCTTTCGTGCGTGCGCGGGTCGCCGGGTCCAACTGCTGTATGTAGCGGGGCCCGCGGGCGCCGAGGGTGCCGCCGATGCCGCGGGGCGAACGGGCAAGGGCATTATCGCGCACGCAGCCAACGACCTGTGCCGCTACTACGCTGCTCGCGAGGGCGTTCAAACCAAGATCCTGCGCGTACCGTTCCTGTATACCGCGTCTGCCGCGCTGGAGGACCCGTTTTTGGTGCCGCTGTTCGACGCGTGCTCAACCGGATCGGTCGCTCTGCAGGGCGCGCAGGATGCGGCGTTTCCCCTGCTGTGTGCCGAGGAGCTTGCGGTGCTGGTACGCCGTATCTTCGATAGCTGGGATGGTAACTTTGAGACGCTCGACGTAGCCGATACCTTCCATCACACGGCGGGTGAGGTGGGCGACGCCCTCAAGGCGCTGTTCCCCGGCCTTGCCGTTGCCTATGGCGATTCTGCCGGCTATGCTCTGCCCGCCAGCGACGTCGCTCGCGTGCGCTATGGCTGGTTTCAGCGTTACGACTTGCTGCGCGACCTTTCGACCATTCAAGCTCGCTGGGGCGCTGGACGCATCAAAAAGATCAACCCGCTGCGCGCCGCCATCGACCGCATCCGGCTGCACACGCTGCCTATCAAATGCCTGGAGACGGGCGTTGCCTGGGTCCTGTTCGAGGTGCTGGAGCATCTGTTCTCCCAATCGGCCCAGCTCAACGTGCTTGATTATCGCCTGCTCTACGTGGTGCTGATCGGCACGCTGTATGGCTTGGACTTTGGCCTGGTTGCGGCGCTGCTGGCGTCGGTGGGTTTGGCCGCGAGCTACTTTACTCAGTACGGCTATACCTTCCAGGGCCTGTTCTACGAGCCGTCCAACTGGTTGCCGTTTATTGCGTACTTTGTGGTGGGTGCCGTGTGCGGCTATGTGCAGCTGCGCAACAGCGAAGCCATTAGGGCGGAGCGCGATCAAAACGAGCTCGTGCGCAACCGCAATACGTTCCTTACGCAGCTCTACCACGACGCGATCGAGGACAAGCGCGCGTACAGGCGCCAGATCGTGGGTCGCCACGACAGCTTTGGCAAGATCTTTGCCGTGACGCAGGAGCTCGACGTGCTCAACCCACGCGACATTTATCGCATGTGCTGCGAGCTTCTGGGCGAGATCCTCGAGAACGATTCGGTTGCGATCTACCATGTTTCTGGCGGGGCATTTGCACGCCTGGTGGCAGCAAGTCCCGCGATTGCCGAAGATGCCGCACGCTCGCTCACGCTTGAGCAGCTTGCACCTCTTTTGGGCGACGGGGGTCGTTCGAACCTGTGGGTGAACCGCGAGCTGACGCCGGGGCTTCCCATGTTTGGATACACGATCGAGCGCGACGGGGCACCCGCCGTGTTGATCTTTGTGCGTAGTGCGGCCGAAAACCAAATGACCCTCTATTATCAAAACCTGTTCCGCATCTTGTGCGGGCTGGTCGAAAGCGCGCTGGGCCGTGCTTTTGACTATGAGGCGGTGGCGCAGGATAAACGCTGCGTTGACGGTACTTGCGTGCTCAAGCAGGCTGCCTTTGGCCAAGAGCTCGCGGCGGAGCAAGCGCTGGCAGATAGCAAGATGGGGAGTTTTTTGCTCCTGCGCGTGGTACCGGGCGTGGAGCCTGTCGGCGAGCTGGTGGGCGCAATTGGGTCGGCAATCCGCGAGAGCGACGCGGCGGGCTTGGTCGACGGCGACGTGCTCTATCTGCTTATGCGCCAGGCAAAGGCGTGCGATCTGCCCATTATCCGCGAGCGCCTGAGCGCCAAGCAGATTGCGGTGGAGCCCGTCGACGGCGAGGACATCGTGGCGCTGCTGCAGCACATCTCTTACACCGGTGACGGCGAGGGGAGTGTCGCTTGATCTCGCTTGTCGTTGCTGCCGTCTTGTTGCTGATTCATGCGCTGGTTTGCCTGATGCTGTGGACGCTCATGAAGTTGGGCCTGCTGCCGGTGCGCGGGCACATGCTGGCTGTGATAGTGCTGGTACCGCTGTGGGGCCCGTTGCTGGTGGTTCTGCTATCGGTCCGCAGTGCGGTGTTTGGCGAGGGGCTGAAAGAGTCTGCGCTGGAGTCGCTGCGCTTCAACGACGACCTGCATCGCAGCATCCTGGTTCACGACCGTGACGCCGATGCGGGCGTGGTCCCGCTCGAGGAGGCGCTCATCGTCAACGACCCGGCAGACCGGCGCCGCCTAATGCTCTCCATGCTCACCGAGGAGCCCGATGCGTACCTGGCGCAGCTGCAGGCGGCTAAGCTTAACGATGACGTTGAGGTGGCGCACTATGCCGCAACGGCGGTGGCGCAGATCTCCAAGGAGTCCGACCTTAAACTGCAGCAGCTGGAGCGCGCCTTTAAGACCGACCCGAGCGCGCAAAACCTTGACGAATACTGCGATTTTCTCGGTGAATACTTGGACTCGGGCTTGGCCGAGGGGCGCGTAGCTCAGATTCAGCGTCAGCAGTATGCGCGCCTGCTTGCGCGCCGCTGCGAGCGCGAGGACTCCGTTGAGCTGCGTATTCGGTATGCCGCGGCGCTGGCCGATGTCGACCAGATCGACGAGGCGCAGGCCGTGACCGACCAGCTGGTGCTCGACGTGCCCGAGGAGCAGGAGGTTTGGATGCTTTGCCTGCGCCTGGCGGTGATGCGCCGCGATGGTGATGAGGTCCACCGTGTGATCGATGCGATTGACATGCAACATGTGTATTTGAGCGCCGACAACCGCGAAAAGTTGGCGTTTTGGCGCGACGGGGAGGAGGCCAGATGAGTGTGGCGCAACATATCCGCGACCGTGCAGGCCGCTTTCGTTGGATGGGACTCCTCGTGGTGTGGGCGGTCTTTATTGCCATGGCCGCCGTGCTGCTGGTGGAGCGTGCCGGCGTGCAGTACAGTGCGGGCCAGCATAAGCTGGGGATGCTTGCCGCCAACGATGCGGTGCCTGCCTCCTCGGCAATCTTTGGCCAAAAGCCCACGTGCCTGGTCATTACCGATTCCGATCAAGCTGGCGTCGAGGACGTAAAGGAGCAGTTCGACCAGATCCTGCTCGACATGAAGATCGCGCACCGCGACGTTGACCTTGCCCTGGATGGCGCGGATGCCATTCCCTCGCTGACCTCCTTCGATCGCGTGATTTTGCTTATGCCCTCGCTTGACGGGCTGGGTACGCATCTGAGCGACATTATGAGTTGGGTGAGTGCCGGCGGTTCGCTTATGCTCGCCATGCCGCCGAATAACTCGAGCTATCTGCAGGCTATTGCTTCCAAGCTTGGGATCGAATCGGCCGGATATGACTATGCGACAGCTGAAAGTATCGTTCCGAGCGAGGATTTTATGTTGGGCGGAGGAGAGCGCTATGAGTTCTCGGATCCCTTTGATTCGTCGCTCTCGGTTTCATTGCGCGAAACGGCGCACGTATGGGCAAGGACCGGTGACACGGGCACGCCGCTCATTTGGTCTAACGATTGCGGCAGTGGTCACACCGTGGTGTGCAACATTGGCATCTACGACAAGGTCATGCGTGGGTTCTATGCTTCGGCCATAAGCTTGCTGGGTGATGCCACGGCCTATCCGGTCATCAACAGCGCCGTGTTCTATTTGGACGACTTTCCTAGCCCCGTGCCCTCGGGCGATGGTACTTATATCAAGCGTGACTACGGCCTTTCCATTGCCGATTTTTACACCAAGGTCTGGTGGCCCGATCTGCAAAAGCTCGCGCAAAAATACGGCATTCGCTATACCGGCGTGATGATCGAAAACTACGAGGACGCGGTCAACCAGACCGAGCCCGCGCGCCAACCCGATACCACGCAGTTCCGCTATTTTGGCGGCATGCTGCTGCAGATGGGCGGAGAGCTGGGCTTTCACGGCTACAACCATCAGCCTCTGGCGCTCTGGGATACCGACTATGGCACGCTGTATGACTACAAGACCTGGAAAAACAAGGAAACGCTCGTCGCATCGCTCAACGAGCTTATCGCCTTCCAAGATGAGGTGCTGCCCAACGCGCACGGCTCGGTTTACGTGCCGCCGTCAAATATCCTTTCGGCCCGTGCACGCAAGCTTATCGGCACCGACGTTCCGCGCATTAAGACTATTGCCAGCACGTACTTTGAGGACGGTACTGACCTGCCCTACGTGCAGGAGTTTGGCGTGGCGAGCGATGGCATTGTGGAGCAGCCACGTATTGTTTCGGGCGGCATGGTCGACGATTCCTATATGCGCCTGGCAGCCGTGTCCGAGCTCAACATGCACTACGTGAGCACGCACTTTATGCACCCGGACGACCTTTTGGACCCCGATCGCGGCGCTACAGAGGGCTGGGAGGTCTACAAGGGCGGCCTGACCGACTACCTGGACTGGCTTACCAAGTCTGCGCCCGACCTACGTCGCCAGACCGGCTCGGAATGCTCGGGCGCCATCCAGCGCTTTTCGTCCGTGACGGTGAGCTTGGATACCAGCGCGGATGCCTGGACGCTCAGCCTGGGCAATTTCCACGACGAGGCGTGGCTCATGTTCCGCGCCAACAACGGCGAGCCGGGTGCAGTCACGGGTGGCGAATTGACGCACCTTACGGGCAATCTGTATCTGCTCAAGGCAAATGATAAGACCGTGACGATCGAGCGCAAGGAGGGTGGCGACAAATGAGAATCTGCTTGGTACTCGAGGGTTGCTACCCCTATGTACACGGCGGCGTATCCACCTGGATGCACGGCTACATTACGGCCATGCCAGAGCACGAGTTTGTGTTGTGGGTGATTGGCGCGCATGCTGCCGACCGCGGCAAGTTTGTCTACGAGCTGCCCGGCAACGTGGTCGAGGTGCACGAGGTGTTCCTGGACGACGCCCTGCGGCTTTCGGGCGAGCAACATGAAGCCAGTTTTAACGACCGCGAGCGCGAGGCGCTACGCCGCCTGGTGTCGCTCTCCAATCCGGATTGGGACGTGCTATTCGATATCTTCTACCGCCGTCGTGTGCATCCGCTCTCGTTTTTGCAGAGCCGCACCTTTATGGATATCTTTCGCGACGTATGCTTGGCCGAGTATCCCTACACGCCCTTTGCCGACGCATTCCACACTATGCGCTCTATGCTGCTGCCAGTGCTCTACCTGCTGGGCAGCGAGGTGCCGGTGGCCGATGTGTACCACGCTATCTCGACCGGCTACGGTGGTCTGCTCGCCTGCCTGGGCTCGAGCGTTTCCCATGCGCCGGTACTGCTGACCGAGCACGGCATCTATACCCGCGAGCGTGAGGAAGAGATCATTCGCGCCGACTGGGTGGTGCCGTCGTTTAAGGACCGCTGGATTCGCTTTTTCTACCTGCTTTCGGAGGAGATCTACCGCCGCGCCTTCCGCGTGACGAGTTTGTTCCATAACGCCCGCAAGACGCAGATTGATATGGGCTGCGATGCGGACAAATGCCTGGTTATCCCCAACGGCATCCAGTTCGATCGCTTTAAGGATATTCCCTTAAAGCCCGATGATGGCTGGGTGGATATTGGCGCAGTGGTGCGCTTGGCGCCCATCAAGGACGTCAAGACCATGATCTATGCCTTCTTTGAGTTGCACGAGCGCCTGCCCAAGGTGCGCCTGCACATCATGGGCGGCGTGGACGACGAGGAGTACGGCGCCGAGTGCCATGCGCTCGTCGACACCCTGGGCGTGCGCGACTTGATCTTTACCGGCCGCGTCAACGTGGTCGAGTACATGGAAAAGCTCGACTTTACCATTTTGACGAGCATCTCCGAGGGCCAGCCGCTTAGCGTGCTTGAGTCGCTTGCAGCGCGTCGTCCCTGCGTGACGACCGAGGTGGGCTGCTGCCGCGAGCTGCTCGAAGGCGCTCCGGGCGATGACTTTGGCGTGGCAGGTATTGTGACGCCGCCCATGTATCGCAAGGGCTTGGCCGATGCCATGGAGCGCATGTGCGTGAGCCGCGCCCGTCGTATGGAGATGGGGGAGCGCGGCCAGCGTCGCGTTGCCACGTACTTTTTGCATGAGCAGATGCTCGCCAACTATCGCGCGCTGTACGACGAGACGGCGCGTGCGTTTAACCTGTCCAGAGAGGGGGAGTAGCCGGTGGCCGGAATTGGTTTTGAGCTCAAGCGCCTGTTTAGGCGCAAGGGCCTGTTTGCCACGATGCGCGCCTACGGCTACGCCGGCATTGTGTGCACGGGCCCGATGCTGCTGGGCGTGCTGCTCCAGGTGGGTATCTTGGTGCTGTGCGGTTTGTGGGGTGTGGGCCGTGCCAACCAGGATCTGCTGGTGTGCATGGTGACCTACACACTGCTGGCCTCGCTTTTGCTCACGAGCTTTTTCTCCATGCCGGTCACGCGCTTTTTGGCCGACATGCTTTTTGCCGAGCGCGAGGATGAGATTCTGCCTTCGTTTTGGGGCTCCAACGCCATCATGCTCGTTGCGGGCACGGTGCTCTACGGCGTCTTTTTGCTGTTCTCGGGTGCCACGCTGCTGCAGGGGCTGCTGTGCCTGTGGCTGTTCAACATTATGATCGTCAACTGGAACGGCATGAGTTACCTCACGGCCATCAAGGACTACCGCGGCATTCTGTGCAGCTTTGCGGCTGCCATTGGCGTGGCGTGCCTGTGCGCCCTGGCCGCGCTGGCGCTGGGACTGCCGCCGGTCGAGGGCCTGTTGGCGTCAATTGCTCTGGGCTACGGCGTCATGCTCGCCTGGGACGTGGTGCTGCTGTACCGGTATTTTCCTCAGAGCGACCGCAGCCCCTGGCCCTTTTTGCGGTGGCTCGATCAGTTTATGCCGCTGGCGCTCACGGGTCTGTTAACCAATCTGGGACTCTTTGCGCACCTGGTGATTATTTGGGCCGGTCCCATTGGCGTGCAGGTCAAGGGCTTGTTTTATGGTGCGCCCTACTACGATGTGCCGGCGCTCATTGCGTTTTTGACGATCCTGGTCACGACCGTCAACTTTGTGGTCTCGGTCGAGGTCAACTTCTATCCGCGCTACCGCGACTACTACAGCCTGTTCAATGACGGCGGCGTGGTGGGCGATATTGTGGTGGCAGAGGAGGAGATGCTCTCCACGCTCAACAGCGAACTGCGCTTTTGTGCGCTCAAGCAGCTGTTTGTGACCGCGGCGGTCATTTCGCTCGAGACCACGGTGCTGTCGGCCCTACCGTTGGGCTTTAACAACCTTATGCACGGGTATTTTCGCACGCTGTGCGTGGGCTATGGCCTGTATGCCGTGGGCAATACGGTGATGCTTATCTTGCTGTACTTTACCGACTATAAGGGGGCCGTGCTGGCTTCGGGCCTGTTTGCCGGTGTGGCCGGGCTGGCGACTGCCGTTTCGTTGCTATTGCCGCAGCAGTTTTACGGCTTTGGCTTTTTGTTGGGTGCGGCGGTGTTTTTTATCGTGGCGCTGCTGCGGCTCGATACCTATACCGCCAACTTGCCGTATCGTATCCTGAGCCAGCAGCCCATTGTGGCGACCGACAAGACGGGTCGCTTTACACAGCTGGGCCGCTTGCTCGACCGTGCCGAACAGCGCTATGAGGAAGGCCGACATATGGGCGTGCCGCACGGCGCGTTTGAGCGCGCAGTAGTTCGCGTGTATCGCAAGCATTGGGGAGGTTCTGATGACCGATAGGATGATGTCTCGCCGTCGCCTGTTTGAGGCGGCTGCCGGTGCGCTGTTGCTTTCGGGCTGCTCGGTGCAGGAAGACTCCTCGACCAAAAAGGTCAAAAAGCAGGACAAGATTAAAAAGGCTGAGGCCTCGAATGAGGCCAAGCACCTGCGCGACAAGGACGAGCTCTACGAGGTCTACGATGACTCGGGCATTGTGACCATGTACCTGACCGTCTCGCGCGGTAACAGGTCCGAGAACACCGACCACAGCTGGGCCGAGATCAATACGTACTCGGTGTATGACTATGCCGACATGGGTGTGACGCGCTATCAGGTTATGGGCCTGCTGCAGCCGGGCGACGAAGACGGCCCGGTGGCCGGCGAGGTTGGCTATGGCGAGGAAGCGCCCAATGCCACCGTGCAGGTGCGCGGTCAGACATCGAGCAATAACTCGCAAAAGAATTACAAGGTGGAGCTCAAAAAGGGCAAGGGTACCTGGCGCCAACAGCGCGCGATTGCGCTCAACAAGCACATGGGCGAGGGTATGCGTTTTCGCAACAAGATGGCCTACGACCTTATCCGCGGGATTCCCCAGATGATGGGCCTGCGCACGCAGTTTGTGCATCTGTGGGTGTGCGACCAGACCGAAAAGTCCAACGATACCTTTGAGGACTACGGCCTGTTTACGCAGGTGGAGCAGCTCAACAAGACGGCGCTTAAGGCACATGGCCTGGATAAGAGCGGGCACCTGTACAAGGTGAACAGCTTTGATTTCCATCGCTACGAGGACACTATTAAGCTTGCCGATGATCCCGACTACAACCAGGCAAACTTTGAGGGCATGCTCGAGATTAAGGGCGATTCGGACCACACCAAGCTCATCGAGATGCTCGATGCGCTCAACGATGAATCGCACAAGATCGATGATGTGCTCGATACCTACTTTGATACCGAGAATCTGGTCTATTGGCTGGCGTTTCAGATCTTGACGGGCAACTGCGATACGCAGAACCGTAACTGCTATCTGTACAGTCCTCTCAACTCAAATTCCTGGTACTTTTTAGATTGGGATAACGATGGCATGCTGCGCAAGCTGGAGCTTTCTCTTACCGGGTTTTCGGACTACGCGAGCTGGGAGCGCGGCGTGAGCAACTACTGGGGCAACGTGCTGTTTAACCGTGCGTTGCGCAGCAAGTCGTTCCGCAGCGAACTCGACCGTGCCGTCAAGGACCTGCGCTCGTATATGACCGAGGCACGCCTGAGCAAGATGGTCAAGCACTACCGCGAGGTTACTGAATCGCTGGTCTTTGCTTCGCCCGATATCGATAATCTGCCTGTCACCAAGGACCAATACGAGCAGATTGCCGCGGCGATTCCTTCCGAGATCGAGGAGAACTATAAGAGCTTTCGCGATAGTTTTAAAAAGCCCATGCCGTTCTACATCGGCGTGCCGCAGATCGATAACGGTAAGCTGCGCATTAACTGGGATGCGTCCTACGACTTTGAGGCGCGCGACATTCGCTACACTGTGGAGCTTGCTCGTGACTATGCCATTAGCGACGTGGTCTTTAAGGCCGAGGACGTGCTGCTTCCCGAGGTGACCTGCGATGCGCCCGATGCCGGCCAGTATTTTGTGCGCGTGCGTGCCACCAACTCCGACGGTTATAGGCAAGATGCGTTTGACTACTATGTGACCGACGACGGCAAGCACTACGGCGTGAAGTGTTTTTACGTGCAAGACGGCGGTAGGGTCGTGGAGGACACGTATGAGGAGGGCTAGCGCGCTGCTTGAGCGCTTGGCGGCTCCGCCTGTGCGTACCACGCAGGAGCGTTACCGCCACGAGCTCAAATATCTCATTAACGAGGGCGAGCACTCCGCGCTTGCCTGTCGCATGGCGCCGGTTTTTAAACTGGACAAGCATGCGCGGGCGGGCGGTTACACTATTCGCAGCCTGTATTTTGACGACTACTGCAACTCGGCCTACGAGGAAAAAGACGCCGGCATTCTCATGCGCAAAAAGTATCGCGTACGCATCTATAACGGCAGCGACAAGGTGATTAAGCTCGAGCGCAAAAAGAAGTACGGTAGCTGGATTTACAAGGAGGATGCGCCGCTCACGCGCGGCGAGTTTGAGCAGATCCTGGCCGGCGACTACGACTTTTTGCTGAGGAGCCCCTATCCGCTCTGCCGCGAGTTCTACATCGAGTGCATCTGCAACATGATGCGCCCGCGGACCATCGTGGACTACGAGCGCGAGCCGTGGGTGATGGATGAGGGCACTGTGCGCATTACGTTTGACATGAACGTGCGTGCCGCGGTGGGAAGCTTCGATATCTTTGACGCGACGCTGCCCGCGCTGCCGGTCCTGGAGCCCGGCAAGCTGGTGATGGAGGTCAAATTTACGGAGTTTTGCCCGCAGCTGGTGCGCGATATGGTGCCGCCGGGCGCGGCCGAGCTCACGGCGGTCTCCAAGTACTGCCTGTGTTACGAAAAGACCGCCTACTTGCGCGGCTTTAACTACTGGGAATCGGATTTTGAGAACCGAGGGGATATTTAGACCATGAGCACCAGGGACTTTTTTAAGAACTCCGTCTTGGAGGCGTTTGGTCAGGTCGACCCTGCCAAGATTGGCCTTTCGCTGCTCGTGGCGCTCGCCATGGGCATCCTGATCTATTACGTGTACAAGCGCTTTTTTACCGGCGTGGTGTATTCGCGCAGCTTTGCCGTGACGCTTGTGGGCATGTGCGTGCTCACCTGCATGGTCACGCTCGCGATCTCGACGAACGTGGTCATCTCGCTCGGTATGGTCGGTGCTCTGTCCATTGTTCGCTACCGTACGGCGGTCAAGGACCCGCTCGACCTGCTGTACCTGTTTTGGGCCATTACCACGGGCATTACGGCGGGTGCCGGCATGTACGCACTCGTGGGGCTCACGGCGGTGGTGATCGTGGTGATGATCGCCGGCTTTGCGAGCCACCAGGACAAGGCGCGCGTGTACATGATGGTCATCCACTACACGGGCCAGACCACCGGCGACGATATCGTGCGCGCGTTTGGGCGCACCAAGTTCACCGTCAAGTCCAAGACCATGCGCGGCGACAAGGTCGAGATGGCCGTCGAGGTGTTCTCTGACGGTGTGGACATGCCCTATGCCGACGCCATTCGCGCGCTCGATGGCGTGGAGGACCTGACGCTCATCCAGTACAACGGCGAGTACCACGGCTAACTATGGTCCGGCGTTTTAACAAACGCCGGACCGCTCGACGCTGCGCGGGCATCTGCCGGGCGATCTGCCGCTCAAACCGTCGCTCGCGTACATAAAGTACGCTTCGCTCCTCTTTCGCGGCACCTCGCCACGGCAGCTGCCCGCTCGCTGACGTTTGCTCGACCTGGGTGGCCGATTTGGCTCGTATGCCGTCTTCACGGGTATCATGGTGAAAGCGATTTCAATGACAGGGGTGCTCGTGGTAAAGATGAAAGATGTGGCCGAGCTGGCCGGCGTTTCGAGCGCCGCCGTCTCGCGCTACCTCAACGGTGGATATATCTCGGCGGACAAAGCCGAGCGCATTAAGCGGGCGATTGAGCTGACCGGATACGTGCGATCCAGCCAGGCTCGCGCGCTGCGCACCGGCTCCACCAAGCTCATCGGCGTTATCGTGCCTAAGATCAACTCGGAATCTGTGAGCCGCATTACCGCCGGTATTGGCCAGGTACTCGGTCGTCGTGGCTACCAGATGCTCCTTGCCAATACCGACACCGTCCCCGATCGCGAGCTCGAATATCTCGATTTATTCCAAAACCACCCGGTCGATGGCATTGTGGTGGTGGCAACCATGATCACCGACGAGCACCGTCGCGCGATTGAGTCGTGCCGCGTGCCCATTGTGCTGATCGGTCAACATGTCGAGGGCACGGCGTGCGTCTATCACGACGATTACGAGGCTGCCTTTGAGTTGGGCCGTGCGCTTGCGGGTCGGGTGGATGGCGAGATCGCCTACATCGGAGTTACCGAAGAGGACCGCGCGGCCGGTTATGACCGCCGTCGCGGTTTTGAGGCTGGCTTGGGCGCCGTGGGCGTGGCGCTTGATCCGAGCCTGATTCGCCAGGGGTCCTTTACGCTCGACTCGGGCTATCGCGCTGCGCGCGAGCTGCTTGCCGATGCCCCCGATGTTTCGTTTATCGCGTGCGCGACCGATACTATGGCGGCCGGCGCCCTGCGCGCTCTTGACGAGGTTCGCGGCATGGGCGAGGGCGTGCGTCGCGTGAGCGGTTTTGGCGACAACGCATTTTTGCGCGCGCTGACGGGCGGCATTCCCACCGTGCATTACGGCTACCTGACCAGCGGCGTCGAGGCGACCAATATGCTGCTCGACGCGCTCGATGGCGAGGAGGGGGAGAGCGGCCTGCGGACGCTCAAACTTGGGCATCAGCTCATGAATGTCTAGGCCTTGGACGCGTCTGTCTGCCTTTGAGTCCCCAGTTTTTGTCTCAAAACTACCATTCGCCGGCTTTTTCCTACCGTTCATCCTGCTGTGAAAACGATTACAGACATATGAAACTGAAAACGATTACAGTGTAAGTGTCAAAGATGGCCGGGTGCAGATGCTCCCGTTGGAGGAAAGGGAAGTTATGGACTACCGCAAATCAGCCCAAGAGGTGCTCGACAACATCGGTGGCGCCGGCAACGTTGTTTCGGCCGCACACTGCGCCACCCGTCTGCGCCTGGTGATCGCCGATAACGCTAAGGTTGACAAGGAGGCCATCGAGAACGTCGACGGCGCCAAGGGCGTCTTTGAGGCTCAGGGCCAGCTCCAGATTATTTTTGGCACTGGCACCGTCAACAAGGTCTACGAAGAGTTCATCGCGCTCAGCGGCGTCGAGGCTGCCACCAAGGCCGAGGTCAAGGAGGCCGCGGCACAGCAGCAGAACATCTTTATGCGTGCCATTAAGGTGCTCGGCGACGTCTTTGTCCCCATCATCCCCGCCATCGTGGCTTCGGGCCTGCTGCTGGGCATTATGAGTGCCCTCAACTTTATGGCCTCTAACGGCTTTATCGCGCTCGACACCAATAACTTTATCTACAAGATCGCCGACCTGGTCTCGGGAACGTCCTTTGGCATTCTGCAGATCCTGATCGGCTACTCCGCGGCTAAGGCCTTTGGCGCCAACCCGTACCTGGGCGCCGTCGTCGGCGGTGCGTTCATCAACTCCTCGCTGCAGAGCGCCTACACGGTTGCCTCCGAGGGCGTGCAGACCATGGTCACCGTCATCCCTGGTCTGTACAGCTTTGAGTGGGTTGGCTATCAGGGCCATGTGATCCCCATCGTTATCGCCTGCGCCATTCTGGCCTTCCTCGAGAAGCGCCTGCACAAGATCGTTCCCGAGATGTTCGACCTCTTTGTGACTCCTCTCGTCTCGGTGTTCGTGACCGTGCTCGTGACGCTCGTTGCCGTCGGCCCCATCTTTGTCTGGGCCGAGAACGCCATCCTCGGTCTGATCCAGACCCTGCTGACCCTGCCCTTCGGCATCGGTTCCTTTATCGTCGGCCTGTTCTATGCCCCCACGGTCGTTACCGGTATCCACCAGATGTACACCGCCATCGACCTGGGCCAGCTCGCCCAGTACGGCGTGACTTACTGGCTGCCCATCGCTAGCGCTGCCAATATCGCCCAGGGTGGCGCCGCGCTCGCCGTTGCCTTTAAGACCCGCGATGCCAAGATCAAGGGCCTGGCGCTTCCTTCGGCTCTGTCCGCCTTCATGGGCATTACCGAGCCTGCCATCTTTGGTGTGAACCTGCGCTTCTTTAAGCCCTTCATCGCCGGTTGCATCGGCGGCGGTTGCGGTGCCTTGGTCTGCGCGCTCACCTCGTTGGCTGCCTCCGGCACGGGTGTTACCGGTATTTTCGGTATCCTGCTGTGCCTGGCCCAGCCCGTGCAGTACGCGATCATGTTTGCGGCCGCCGCGCTGGTTTCCTTTGCCGTCTCGTTTGTTCTGTACAAGGACGAGCCCAAGGCTTCCGAGCAGGCCTAAGAGCATTTGATTAAGGGAATGCCCGCGGGCTGTATGCTCGCGGGTGTTTCCAGCATCGGGCGCCGATCTCTGGTGCCTTGTAACTTTCGATCCGTTAGGACTTTGATATGTCTAATGCACTTGGTCGCGATCTTGCAAAGCTGGTTGCCGCTGTTGACGCCGCCGCCACTGAGTGCGGTCATGGCGCGTATGGCCAGCGCTTCCATATTATGCCGCCGGCGGGTTGGCTCAACGACCCCAACGGTCTTTGCCAAGCGGGCGGCGTGTTCCACGCTTATTTTCAATATGCGCCGTTTGATGTCGAGGGCGGCGTTAAGGCCTGGGGTCATGCGACGAGCCGCGATCTTATGACGTGGGACTATGTTGGCGCTCCGCTGCTGCCCGACGAGCCGTTCGATTGCCACGGTGTGTATTCGGGCTCCGCGCTTGCCGAGGACGGCCGCATTCGCGTACTGTACACAGGCAACGTTAAACTCTCCGATGCAGACGGCACGTACGACTACGTCAATACCGGCCGCCGCGCCGATACTGTTTATGTCGAGAGCGTTGATGGCCTTGCCGGTCGGGAGTTCAGCCAAAAGCGCGTGGTGCTGGCGTCCGAGGATTATCCCGAGGATTTGACCTGCCATGTGCGCGATCCCAAGGCGTGGCGTGACGCGGACGGGCGTTATCACATGGTGCTGGGCGCGCGTCGTCGCGTGGATGGGCCGCATGTCGATAGTCGATTTTGCGCCATGCACGGCGAGGGTGCCGGGCGCGATGTGGGCGAGATCCTGGTGTATGGCTCGGCCGATATGCTGAGTTGGGAGCTCGAGAGCCGCGTGTCTACGCCCGAGCGTTTTGGCTTTATGTGGGAGTGCCCGGGGTATTTGGAGCTCGAGGCGGATTGCGGCGTACCGGCGAAGTACCTGTCCTTCTCTCCTCAGGGGCTCGAGGGCGGTCGTTGGGACCGCGGCAATGTGTATGCCGCTGGCTACATGCCTGTAACGGGCGACATCACCGGTGGCGACGGTGCCTATGAGCTTGGCGAGTTCCGCCTGTGGGACGCCGGTTTTGACTTCTATGCTCCGCAGGAGTTTACGTCCGAGGACGGTCGCCATATTCTGATCGGCTGGATGGGCATGCCCGATGAGCCGACCTATGGCAACGCGCCCACCGTGGCGTGTGGCTGGCAGCACTGCATGACGGTGCCGCGTGAGCTTACAGCTGGTGCTGGCGGCGTGGTGCTGCAGCAGCCGGCGCGCGAGATCGAGCACCATTATGCCTCGGTGCGTGTGGGGGAGGGCTCGTTGGAGGTTGCCGACGATATCTGCTTTGACGTTGTTGTTGACGGTGTCGATGGTGCGTTTACCGCGACCGTTGATGGCGAGCTGAAGCTGTCGTTTGTGCCTGCCGAGGGCGAACTGCCCTCGCGCTTTGGGATGCGATTTACCGATGAGGGCCGCGCTTCTGCCGGCTGCGGTCGTGCCGTGCGCTGGGAGCCCGTCGACGAGGTTCGTAACGTGCGTGTTGTTGGCGATGTCTCGTCGGTCGAGGTGTTTGTGAACGATGGCGCGCTCGTGTTTTCGACGCGCATCTATCCCGAGGCCTATGGCGTGACCGTTGACGCTCCGGGCGCGAGCGTGACCTATCACGCGCTCAATATCTAGGCGATTCGTCGCATATCGGCGCTATACTGCAGCCGTTGCCCACGATGCGGGAAACATCCGCATCGTGGGTTTTTGCTTATGAAGGGACGGTGCCGCGTGGACGTGCAACAGCTAGAAGAGGCTTGGGCTTTGAGAGCCGGTGCGCGTGAGGCGCGGTTGCTTGCGGCCTCGCATGTGCCAGCAGCGCTGTCGCAGCTGGGGATTGTGTGTCCCGGCGATCGTCTGGTTGCCTTTGCGGACGACTTTGCCGATGCGTTTGCGAGCGGATTTGACGGCTGCGATGTCGCGCTGGTGGGCTCGCCGTCCGCCGAGGCGTTTGCCGCTGCGTCCGAGGGTTTTGATGCTTCGTTTGATGCCGAGGGTCCGCACCTGTGGTGGTTCGTCAACTCCATCGGCGGGCTTGGTCTGCGTGTGCCCGACCTTCGCGCTCTGGGCCGCGCGGCTCGCGTGGCCCATGCGCTGCTCGTGGTGGATAACACCGTGGGTGGTGTCTTTGGGTGCGATCCGCTGCGTTTGGGTGCCGTGCTGTCGCTCGAGGCGCTCGACCGCGTGTGCGCCGGTAAGGCCTCGCGCAAGTTGGTTGCCGCTTCGGTGGCGCGCTCGCAGCTCAAGCGCCATCGTGTGGATACTGCTGCCGAGTGCGCGCATGCCCTGCTTGAGGGCTGTGGCTTGGCCAAGCTTGATTTGACTGATGACGAGGCCGCTGTGCTGGAGCGCGGGCTGGACTCGCTCGATGTCCGCATGCAGGCACATTTCGACCGCGCACGTGCGCTGGCCGAGTATCTGGCCGCCAATGAGATGGTGCGCAACGTGCGCTATCCCGGGCTGAGCCCGCATCCCGACCATGCGGCTGCAACGGGAATCCTCGAGCATGGTTTTGGCCCGGCAGTTGAATTTGACCTGACGGACTGCACCGCGGGCGAATTCTTCAGCATACTGCCGGACGAATTCCGCGCATCACCCGCCGGTGGCCCAACAACGCGCCTTTCGGCCCCACGCGGCAAACAGGGGAACACCATTCGCCTCTTCGCTGGCACCGACAACCCCCTGGTTGTAGCGTCCACCCTAGATAACACCCTCCGCAAGTTAGCTACTCTTTGATGCTTGCGATGAGGGCGTCGGCTTTGGTGGCGATGACGTTGTTGATGTCGGCCTGCAGCTCCTCGTAGACTGCGATGGCTCGCTCGCCGGCCGGCGTGAGCGTGGATCCGCGGGCGCCGTCGCGCTCGATGAGTTTGCAGCCCAGCTGCCCTTCAGCCTCGTTCACAATACGCCAGGCCTTGGAATACGCCATGCCCATGCTCTTGGCGGCGCGGTTGAGCGAGTGCTCGCGGGCAATACCCTGCAGCAGCAAGACGCAGCCGTGTCCAAACACGCCCGGCAGATCCTTGTCGCACGCTTGAATGACCAACTTTGCCGTCGTCTTGTACTCCATGTGCCCCACGTCTCCCCGCTAAAGTGTTTGCTGGGCAAACGCAAAGCCTGCGTCAAACCCTCGTGTGCTCTTCTTAAATCATGCATTGTAGCAGTCAAAGTGCGTTAAGATACTTCCCCAGTATTGGGCGCCCAAGGTTGGGCTGGGTCCTACGAGGCCTGCAGCCGACCGGTCGCATGGAAAAAGGAGAAACATGGCTACGTTCTTTCCCGGTGAGTCCCACACGTTTTCGGAGTATCTGCTGGTCCCTGGTTACTCGTCCTCGCAGTGCATCCCCAACAACGTCTCTCTTAAGACGCCGCTGACCCGCTTTAAGCGCGGTGAGAAGCCGGCAATCACCCTGAACATCCCCATGGTTTCCGCTATCATGCAGTCCGTCTCGGGCGTCGACATGGGTGTCGCGCTCGCTACCGAGGGTGGTCTGTCCTTCATCTATGGTTCCCAGAGCGCCGAGTCCGAGGCCGCTATGGTCAAGGCCGTCAAGGATCACAAGGCTGGCTTCGTTCAGTCCGATTCCACCCTGACCCCCGATATGACCATGGAACAGGTCATCGAGCTCAAGGAGAAGACCGGTCACTCCACCATGCCGGTTACCGACGACGGCACTCCCAAGGGTAAGCTTCTGGGCATCGTCACCAGCCGTGACTATCGTCCCAGTCGCGATGACCACCAGACGAAGGTCTCCGAGTTCATGACCCCGCGTGAGCAGCTCATCGTGGGCGACAAGAACATCAGCCTTAAGGTTGCCAACGACGTCATCTGGGATAACAAGCTCAACGCCCTGCCGATCGTCGACGACAACGATCACCTCATGGGCATTGTCTTCCGTAAGGACTACGACAGCCACAAGACTAACCCCAACGAGCTGCTCGATAACGACAAGCGCTACATGGTCGGCGCCGGTATCAACACCCGCGACTATGCCGAGCGCGTGCCGCTGCTCATCGAGGCCGGTGCCGACGTTCTGTGCATCGACTCCTCCGAGGGCTTCAGCGAGTGGCAGAAGCGCACCATCGAGTGGATTCGCGCCAACTACGGCGAGGACGTCAAGGTCGGTGCCGGCAACGTCGTCGACGCCGAGGGCTTCCGCTTCCTGGCCGACTGCGGTGCCGACTTCATCAAGGTCGGTATCGGCGGCGGTTCCATCTGCATTACCCGTGAGACCAAGGGTATCGGCCGTGGCCAGGCCACCGCGCTGATCGACGTCTGCCGCGCTCGCGACGAGTACTACGAGGAGACCGGTGTCTACGTGCCCGTGTGCTCCGACGGCGGCATCGTCTACGACTACCACATGACGCTCGCCCTTGCCATGGGTGCCGACTTCATGATGCTGGGCCGCTACTTCGCTCGCTTCGACGAGAGCCCGACCGAGCGCGTCAACGTGAACGGTCAGTACATGAAGGAGTACTGGGGCGAGGGTTCTGCGCGTGCTCGCAACTGGCAGCGCTACGACCTGGGCGGCGCCGCGAAGCTTAGCTTCGTCGAGGGCGTCGACTCCTACGTTCCCTACGCCGGTTCCCTCAAGGACGGCGTGGGTGGCACGCTCTACAAGGTTAAGTCCACGATGTGCAACTGCGGTGCCCTCTCGATCCCCGAGCTCCAGGAAAAGGCACGCCTGACCCTGGTAAGCTCCACCTCCATCGTCGAAGGCGGCGCCCACGACGTTGTCGTCAAGGATTCCCAGCAGAGCGTCAGCTACCGCTAGGCGGCTTTCCCAAGCACCGCACCTTGGACCTCAAACCGTCGCTCGCGTACCAAAGTACGCGTCGCTCCTCTTTCACGGCAATCTGCGGCACTTGGAAAACCCGACCATGCTTGGGCGGGTAACAATTATTGGTTGATTCACAACCACGTTATTTAGATAAAGCGAGATGCCTGTAAGTTGCAGGCATCTCGCTTGTCGTATTTGCTATCATCAGTCAAGTTAACCTTAGGGTCGGTCGGCTTAGCTTTGTTCGCTACAAGTTCCGCACGCAAAGAAGAGCACTTAATGTGCTCTTCGTCTTGCGCAGGACTGTCCGCAGTAGCGAACAAAGCTAAGCCGACCGACCCCAGCTAAGATTAAAGGAGCTGATATGTGCGATTGCACAGATCATAAGGATGAGATCCCTGCCTACGACGCGCAGGCCATTGAGTCCAAGTGGATGAAGGCCTGGGAGGACTCCAACCTCTTTGCCGTCGACACCGACGACAGCAAGCCCAAGAAGTACGTGCTCGAGATGTTCCCGTATCCGTCGGGCGACCTGCACATGGGCCACGCGCGCAACTACACCATCGGCGATGCCATGGCCCGTCAGGCCCGCATGCGCGGCTACGACGTGCTGCACCCCATCGGCTTTGACGCCTTTGGCCTGCCCGCCGAGAACGCCGCTATTAAGCACAACACGCAGGCTGCCGCCTGGACGTATAAGAACATGGACCAGGCGCTCGCCACGATGAAGCGAATGGGCTTCTCCTACGATCTGGATCGCATGGTCAAGACCTGCAGCCCCGACTACTACCGTTGGGGTCAGTGGATCTTTGAGAAGATGTGGGAAAAGGGCCTGGTCTACCGCAAGAAGAACCCGGTCAATTGGTGCCCCACCTGCAAGACCGTTCTGGCTAACGAGCAGGTTACCGAGGGCAAGTGCTGGCGCTGCGGCACCGAGCCCGAGAAGCGCGACCTTGAGCAGTGGTACTACAAGATTACCGAGTACTCTCAGGAGCTGCTCGACGACTTGGAGAAGCTCCCCGGCTGGCCCGAGCGCGTCAAGCAGATGCAGGCCAACTGGATCGGTCGCTCCGAGGGCGCCGAGGTCGACTTTACCCTGTGCGACCAGGATGGCGAGCCCATCGAGGGCGATGAGGGCAAGATCACCGTCTTCACCACGCGTGCCGATACGCTTTTTGGCGTTTCCTTCTTTGTCCTGGCTCCCGAGTACGCCGGCCTGCACGAGCTCGTCGAGGGTACGGAGTACGAGGAGGCCGTCACCAAGATTGTCGAGGACTCCAAGCATATCTCTGCCGTCGAGCGTGCCCAGGGCACCCTCGAGAAGCACGGTGCCTTCACGGGCCGCTATGTGGTAAACCCCGTCAACGGCGAGAAGGTCCCCGTGTGGGTTGCCGATTATGTCGTTGCCGACTACGGTACCGGTGCCGTCATGGCCGTTCCCTGTGGCGACCAGCGCGACTTTGAGTTCGCCCGCAAGTACGACCTGCCGATCGTACCGATCATCCTGGACGATGGCGATCGCGCTGCCGTCGAGGACAGCGGCGAGACCATCGATACCTTCCATGCCGAGACCGTCGACTGGGATTGCGCTCACGCTGCCGAGGGCACGCTCGTCCAGTCCGGCAAGTACACCGGCATGCGCGGCGGTAAGCACTCCGAGGGCGAGGCTGCCATCGTGGCCGACCTCGAGGCCATGGGCTGTGGTCGTCGCAAGGTCGAGTTCCGTCTGCGCGACTGGCTCATCAGCCGCCAGCGCTATTGGGGCAACCCCATCCCGGCCATCCACTGCGAGCACTGCGGCATCGTGCCCGTGCCCGAGGATCAGCTGCCGGTGACGCTGCCCGAGAACCTGGACCTGGGCGCCGGTGAAACCCTCGCCGAGTGCAAGGAGTTCTACGAGACCACCTGCCCGGTCTGCGGTCGCCCGGCCAAGCGCGAGACCGATACCATGGACACCTTTACCTGCTCCAGCTGGTACTACCTGCGCTATACCGATCCGCACAACACCGAGCTGCCCTTCTCCCGTGAGGCCGCCGACCGTTGGATGCCCGTCGATAACTACATCGGCGGCATCGAGCACGCCATTCTGCACCTGCTCTACAGCCGCTTCTTTACCAAGGCACTGCGCGACCTGGGCCTGCTGAGTGTGGACGAGCCCTTCACCAACCTGCTGTGCCAGGGCATGGTCAAGGACGAGAACGGCGACACCATGTCCAAGTCCAAGGGCAATGTCGTGCCCCCGAGCTCGGTCATCGAGCCCTACGGCGCCGACACCATGCGTTTGGCGATCCTGTTTATCGCCCCGCCCGAGAAGGACTTCGACTGGGATCCCAAGGCTGTCGAGGGCGCTAACCGCTTCATCAAGCGCGCCTGGCGTATCGTTTGGCAGCTCGTCCAGTCCGGCGACGCCAACGTGGCCTTCGACAAGTCCGCGCTCGACGAGGTCGCGATGAAGCTCTATCGCGAGCGTCACCGCACCATCGCCAAGTGCACCGAGGACTTCGATCGCGGCCAGTTCAACACCGCCATCTCGGCCGTCATGGAGCTCGTCAACGCGGCGAGCGCCTACCTCAATGCCACCGAGGGTGCCGCCCGCGACAAGGCGCTGTGCTACGGCGTGGCCAAGGACATCGTGAGCGTCCTTGCCCCCATCTGCCCGTTCTGGGCCGACGAGTTGTGGCACGAGGCGCTCGGCTGCGAGGGCAACGCCTACACCGCCGCCTGGCCCGAGTTCGACCTGGCCGAGTCCGTTGAGGACACGGTGCAGATCGTGGTCCAGGTGCTCGGTAAGGTCCGCGGCCGCGTCGACGTGGCCCGCGATGCCTCCAATGAGGATATGCAGGCTGCCGCCGAGGCCGCCGTCGCCAAGTGGCTCGAGGGCAAGACGGTCGTCAAGGCCATCTGCGTGCCCGGCAAGCTGGTCAACCTGGTGGTCAAGTAAGTACTGCGCGCAAAGCTGACGCATAAAAGACGAGGGGCGATCCGGTTGGGTCGTCCCTCGTCTTGTGTTTTATGCCCTGCTTAGTCAGCGCGTCGCACCTTCTTCTATGGGATGTGTACCAGGTCCCTAAAGTAAACGTTGCCCGTTGCCTCTTCGAACATCCAAATGTTGAGGTAGATATCGTTGAGGTCGTTGTTCACATCAAAGTCCGGATCGTCGAAGGTGCCCACAAAGGTGAGCATGGCGCGCGTTTCTTCTCCAGCGGCGACCGGTTGGCGCATGCGTACGTCGCGGACCTTACCGTTGACGTAGGCATAGGAGTCCACATCGCCAAACATCATGTCGACACCGGTGTTGTTGGACACCGTAAAGACGAGCGCGGCGTCGCCGTAGCCGTCGGTGTCCTTGCCCACGCAGGTGACGTGGACGTTTTCGTCTGCCTCAAGGTCGATGGGGAACTGTTCTTGGGAATCGGGACCCAGGCCCTGGGGATCGACGATGTCTTCGTTTATTTTGTCGAAGCTCTCCGATGGCGTCGTTTTCTCGATGGCTTTGGTGCTGCCAGGGTTCGGTTCGCATGTTCCGGTTTTGCCATTTGCGTTGCCGCAGCCCACGAGGACCAACGAGCATGTTGCGATGGCGAGCGCAGTCATGCAGAGGGTGTCTAGGCGTTTCATAGGCGCCTCCTTGCCGTAGAGGATTTGAAAAGGTTCGTCCTTGCGCGACTTGCTGGCTGGCTTGTTGCAGAATGTCCCTTAGCGTAAGTCTGAACGATAGGGGCTCGGGGAGGAATGCCCTTGGGGTCCGAACGGGCCTGTGGATTGGGACGCATGGCCCGTTTTGGGGGTGTTGAGGGTGCGCCGCATGGGGTTCCTCGACCAATTGTCCTATTCTTGTGGAGAAGCTGTGCGCACGCTGGCCTGCAGATTCGTACTATGCTTGCACGTTTCCGCAGCCATTGGTATAGTTTGCTTGCAAATGAAGTTGTAATTGAAAGAAGTGGGGTTTCGGCCCCGCTTCTTTTTTGTATGGATGGAGGTGCCGCAATGGTCAAGACCAAGACCGAGCAGGCGATCATCGACGCGCTCGAGGCCGTCGCTCCCCAGCACGATGTTGACATCGTCGACGTTGAGCTCGTGGGTGCCACCAAGGCCCCCTGCGTGCGCGTGCGTATCGAGGGTGCCGAGGGTCAGAGCCTGTCGCTCAACGACGTCACGGCCAACACCAAGTGGGTCGGCGATGTGATTGAGGAGCTCGATCCCATCTCTTCGAGCTATACGCTCGAGGTGTCGAGCCCGGGTATGGCGCGCCCGCTGCGCCGCCCGTGCGACTTTGCCCGCTTTGTGGGCGAGAACTGCGAGCTCACCTCCACCGCCACCGAGGGCCGTCGTAAGTACGCCGGCAAGATTGCCGCCGCCACCGAGACGAACGTGACCCTCGAGCTCGAGGACGGCGAGTCTGTCACCCTCGATTTCTCTGATGTTAAAAAGTGCAAGTTGAAGCCCACCTACGACTTCAAGCCCGCGAAGGAAGGAAAGTAAGATGGCAGCATCCGACATGATGTCCGCCCTGATGGAGCTTTGCCAGGAGAAGCACATCGACCAGCTCTACCTGATCGACCGCCTGGAGCAGTCGCTCGCCAAGAGCTATGCCGAGATCCTGCATCTTGAGTGGGGCGCCAAGGTGACCATCGACCGCACCACCGGCAAGATCTACGTCTACCGCCTGGAGCCGATCGACGATTCCATGGACGAGGAGGGCAACTTCACCGAGTTCGAGGAGATCGACGCCACTCCCAAGAACACGAGCCGCATCGCTGCCCAGCACGCTAAGGCCGAGATCAACGCCATCGTGCGCAACTCCGCCCGCGAGCAGATTTACGAGGAGTTCTCCGGCCGCATCGGTGACCTCATCAGCGGTACCGTGCTGCAGTCCACGCCCGACTTCACGATCGTCAAGATCCGCGAGGGCGTCGAGGCCGAGCTGCCGCACTTCGACCAGCGCCGTTACGAGAACGAGCGCAACGAGCGTCCGATGGGCGAGCGCTACCTGCACAACCAGCACATCAAGGCCGTGATCATCGACGTTCGCGACCCCAACTCCAACCTGCAGCCGGTTCGTGGCGAGCACAGCCGTCCGCCGATTGTCATCTCCCGTACCCACCCCGAGCTCATGCGTCGTCTGTTTGAGCAGGAGGTGCCCGAGATTTATGAGGGCACCGTCCAGATCAAGTCGATCGCCCGCGAGCCCGGCCAGCGCTCCAAGGTCGCCGTCCACTCGCTCGACGACCGTCTGGATCCCGTGGGCGCCTGCGTCGGCCCCAAGGGCAGCCGTGTTCGCGCTGTCGTGGGCGAGCTCCGTGGCGAGCGCGTCGACGTCATCCTGTGGGATGCCGATCCTGCCGTCTACGTCGCCAACGCCCTGTCGCCCGCTAAGGTCACCCGCGTCCTCATCGACGAGGAGAAGGCCTACGCCGGCGTCATCGTGCCCGACGACCAACTGTCCCTCGCCATCGGCAAGGAGGGCCAGAACGCCCGCCTCGCCGCGCGCCTGACCGGCTGGCACATCGACATCAAGTCCGAGACGCTTGCTGCCGACATCCTCAAGAACGTTCCCGTTCACGAGGAGCCCGCCGCCGACCTGATCGGTGACGAGGAGGACGAGGACGTCCGCCGCTGCGAGTACGTGTCCGAGGACGGCATCCAGTGCCGTAACCAGGCTCGTCCCGGCTCCCGTTTCTGCGGTGTCCATGACACCGACGCCTTCGATGATGCGGAGGACCTGATCTAGCGCGCGGTCGCGCCGGGCGGGTCCCGGCGCGTCTCCCACGCTCGTTCAGTCTCTAGGCACCCAAGGTGCCAGAAAGGGTAGGTGAAGTCATATGGCAAAAGTCCGTGTGTCCACCCTGGCCAAAGAGTTCGGCATGACCTCCAAGGAACTGATGGGTCATCTCGCCGATATGAAGATTCCCGCTAAGTCCGCTTCCTCCACCTTGGAGGACGCCTATGTCGCTATGGTCCGCAAGCAGCTCGCCTCGGTGATCGAGGCCCGCGCCCAGGAAGTCGAGGCCGCCAAGCAGGCCGAGGAGCAGGCAGCTGCCGCCGAGGAGGCCGCACGCGCTGCCGAGGCCGAGCGCGAGCGCATCGCCGCCGAGAAAGCCCGCGAGGAGGAGCGTCGCCAGTTTGCCGCAGCCCAGGCTGCCGAGGAGGCTGCCCGCGCCGAGGCCGAGGCCAAGAAGAAGGCCGAGCAGGAGCGCCTTGCCCGCGAGAAGGAGGAGGCTGCCCGCGAGGCCCAGCGCCGCGCCGTTCCCGCTTCCGACTCCGGTTCGCGCTTCCGTTCGCTGCTCGACCAGATCGCCGCACAGGAGACCGTGCTCAAGGAGAAGAAGGACGCCGAGGACAAGGCCAAGGCCGAGCGCGCCGCCGAGCGCGGTAACCGTCGTGGCGGCAACAACGACCGCCGCGGTGGCCGTCGAAACGATCGCAACGCCTCAGACAACAACTCCGAGCGCAGCGCCTCCGAGAGCCGTCCGCACAGCCATCGCACCAACGCCAGCAACAACGTCGCTGCCGGCATGGACTTCCCCAACCCCGATAAGCAGGGCAAGGGCAAGAAGCGCAAGGGCGGTCACAACAATGAAGAGGACCACTACAGCCGCATGGCTCGCGAGGCCGAGGAGTACAGCCGCGAGAAGGTGCTCGAGGAGGCTCGTGCTGCCGTCGAGGAGGCCTCTCGCGAGTCCACCGGTCGCCGCAAGAAGCGCAAGGAGAAGCGCGAGCGCGAGGCTGCCAAGGCTCAGGAGGAGCGCAAGATAGAGGAGGCGCTGGCCCAGGGCGTGAACCCCGAGGACCTCGACGCCATCAAGGTCTCCCAGGGCGTTACCGTCCAGGAGCTTGCCGAGGCGCTCGACGTTCCGGCCAACGACATCATCAAGCGCCTGTTCCTGCTGGGCACGCCGCTCACCATGACGCAGTCCATGTCCGACGACCTCGTCGAGCTCGTTGCCGACGACCTGGGCCGTCAGATCAAGATCATCACCCCCGAGGAGGAGAACACCTTCTCGTTCTACGACGATCCCGCCGACCTTAAGCCGCGCGCCCCGGTCGTCACCGTCATGGGCCACGTCGACCACGGCAAGACGTCGCTGCTCGACGCCATCCGTCACACCGGCGTTGCTGCCGGCGAGGCGGGCGGCATTACGCAGGCCATCGGCGCTTCGCAGGTCATGATCAACGACCGCAAGATCACCTTTATCGATACCCCGGGTCACGCCACCTTTACGGCTATGCGTGCCCGTGGCGCCAAGGTTACCGACATCGTCATTCTGATCGTGGCCGCCGACGACGGCGTCATGCCCCAGACCATCGAGTCGATCAACCACGCCAAGGCCGCCGGCGTTCCCATCGTCGTCGCCGTCAACAAGATCGATAAGCCGGGTGCCAACCCCGACCGTGTGCGCCAGGAGCTCACCGAGTACGGCATCATCCCCGAGGAGTGGGGCGGACAGAACATGTTCGTCAACATCTCGGCCAAGCAGAAGATCGGTATCGACGACCTGCTCGAGACCGTGCTGCTCCAGGCCGACGTGCTCGAGCTCAAGGCCAACCCTGACACCTTCGCTTCGGGCAACGTCCTCGAGGCTAAGCTCGACAAGGGCCGCGGCTCGGTTGCCACCGTGCTCGTGACCCGCGGTACCCTGCACGTGGGCGACACGCTGGTCGCCGGCCTCACCTATGGCCGCGTCCGTGCCATGCTCGATCCCAAGGGTAACGCCGTCACCGAGGCCGGTCCCTCCGACGCCGTCGAGATCTTGGGCCTGCAGTCCGTCCCCAACGCTGGCGATGAGTTCCGCGTGTTCGAGGACGAGCGTGAGGCTCGCGCCCTGGCCGACGAGCGTTCGCTCAAGGCCCGTATCGAGGAGCAGAGCCGCGTGAAGCACGTGACGCTCGAGAACCTCTTCGAGACCATCGCCGACGCCGAGGTCAAGGAGCTCAACCTGATCATCAAGGCCGACGTCCAGGGCTCCATCGAGGCCCTTCAGGACTCCCTCGACAAGATGGATCAATCCGAGGTGCGCATCAACACGATCCACTCCGCCGTTGGTGCCATCAACGAGACCGACGTGGTCCTGGCCGACGCCTCCAACGCCATCATCATCGGCTTTGGCGTTCGTCCCGACGGCAAGGCCCGCTCCGCCGCCGAGCGCGAGGGCGTTGAGATCCGTTGCTACGACGTCATCTACAAGTGCCTCGAGGACCTCGACGCTGCCCGTATCGGCATGCTCAAGCCCACCGAGGTTGAGGTCTCCACGGGCACTGCGACCGTTCTGGACACCTTCAAGGTGCCCAAAGTCGGCATCGCCGCCGGTGTCCGCGTCGAAGAGGGCGAGATCGCCGCGACCGATTCCGTACGCCTGGTGCGCGACGGCATCGTGGTCTTCAACGGTAAAATCGCCTCGATGCGCCACTACAAGGACGAGGCCAAGAGCCTCAAGAGCGGTTCCGAGGGCGGTATTGGCCTGGAGAACTTCCAGGACATCAAGCCTGGCGACACCATTGAGGGCTACCGCATTGACCAGGTTGCCCGTACCGAGTAGGGGGTAGCGCTATGAAGCAAACGCAGGCAACCCGCCGTCTGGGCGAGCAGCTTCGCGAGAAGCTCGGTTATATCCTGCTCTTTGAGGTTTCCGATCCGCGTCTCGACCTGGTCACCCTGACCGCGGTCGAGGTCGCGGTGGAACGCTCGTTCGCGCGCGTGTACGTGTCGTGCGACGCGAGCCGCTACGACGAGGTCATGGAGGCGCTCGCCAGCGCCAAGGGCCGCATCCGTAGCCTGTTGGCCCGCTCGCTCGATTGGCGCGTCACGCCCGAGCTCGATTTCCGCATCGATCGCTCGACCGATGAGGCCGAGCGCATCACGCGTGCGCTGGAAAACGTTCCCGCCACGCTTGCGATCGAAAAGGACGAGGACGGCTATCCAATAGCGGATGCCGCCCAGGAGGCAGCTTTAGATGAGTAATTCCGCCGACCTCGCATCGTGCGAGTCTGCAGATATTCAGCGACGCATCCTCGAGCTCATCGAGGATGCGTCCTCCATTGCGATTTCGGGACATACGTCTCCCGATGGCGACGCGCTGGGCTCCGTGCTGGGTCTGGGCTTATCGCTTATGAAGTTTTTCCCCAACAAGGACATTGCCCTGCTGCTGGCAGACGATGACCCGGTTCCGCGCATCTACCGCTTTATGGAGGGCGCCGACCGTCTGGTGCCGGCATCTGCGTATACCGGCAATCCGGACCTGTTCATCTCGGTGGACGTGCCGGTCGTCGAGCGTCTGAACAACTCCGCCGAGGTGCTCCGTCGCTCCAAGCATGTGGTGTGCTTCGATCATCATCCGGCGCGCGAGGAGTTTGCCGAGCTCAGCCTGAGGCGCGTTGAAGCTGCAGCCTGCGCCATGATCATCGACCGTTTCTTGGACAATTGTGGCATTGTCGCACGTGATGGCGTCGCGACCTGCCTGCTGTGTGGCTTGGTTACCGATACCGGCCGTTTTCAGTACCAAAACGCCGATGCCGCCGCGTTCCATGCGGCCTCGCGTCTGGTTGCCCACGGTGCCGATCCGGCGCGCGTTGCGCTCGAGGTCTACCAGAGCATGCGCGTTGAGTTTTTGCACCTCAAGTCCATCGTTATGGGCCGCATCAAGACAGTGGCCCACGGGCGCGTCGCGTATAGCTATGCGTACCAGAGCGACCTTGAGGCTTGCGGTGTCACCTCGGATGAGTGCGACGGCCTTGTTGATGTGGTGCGCTCGGTGATGGGCGTCGAGGTCTGCCTGTTCCTGAAGGGTATCGAGGGCGATACCAAGGTGCGCGGCAACCTGCGCTCCAAGGGCGACCTCAACGTGTCCGAGATTGCTGCTGCCTTTGGCGGAGGCGGACATTCTGCTGCCGCCGGTTTCTCCAACAACGGAACGATTCTCGAGACGCTCACCGTGGCACTTCCCATGCTGGCCGAGCTGGTAGGGGAGGATCCCGCTTCGGTGACCGTCGAGCTCTAATTTTTTGGATGGTACATGGCTCGTCGAACGCCTTCTCAACTGAATATGCTGCTCGCCGTCGATAAGCCGGTGGGCTGCACGTCCCACGATGTGGTCTCGCAATGCCGACGCGCCCTCCATGAGCGTCGCGTCGGCCATGCCGGTACGCTCGACCCCATGGCGTCCGGCGTCATGGTGGTGGGCGTGGGCCAGGCCACCCGTCTGCTGGGTATGCTCACGCTCGATACCAAAAGCTACGTCGCCGACATCTCGTTTGGCGCCGAGACTAATACCGATGACGCGGAGGGCGAGGCCGTCCGCACGGTGGCTGTTGCCAACGAGCTCCGCGATCCTGCCTATGCCCGTGAGCGCTTGGCCGCCATGCTGGGTCCGCAGATGCAGGTGCCGCCGGCGTTTTCGGCTATCTCGGTCAATGGCGTTCGCGCCTACAAGTCTGCTCGCGCGGGTAATGCGGTGGACCTACCTCCGCGCCCCGTCGAGGTCTATGCCGCTGACCTGATCGCCGTGGGCGGCGAAGGTGATACATGTGTGTGGACCGTGGCGTTCTCGGTGAGCAAGGGCACCTACATTCGTGCGCTCGCTCGCGACCTGGGCCGTGCTTGTGATAGCGCCGCGCATATTTCCGCGCTTCGTCGCACCGCATCTGGTGTTGTTTCCATTGGCGCCTGTCATGCGGTGGAGGAGCTTTCTCCCGAGTCCGCCGCTGGCTTTGCCCTGGATCCCATTGCGGCCTTGGGCGCCATGCGTGTTGACTTGCCGGGCAATCTTGCCGACGACCTGCTCTGCGGCCGTCGCATTCCCGTTGAGCGTGCGCTTGCCGATTTCGATGTCTCGAAGGCGCTGTTTGCGCTGGTGCTCGATGGGGGACTCAAGGCGCTCGCCCGCATTGAGAGTGGCCGCTTTGTTATGGAGCACGTGTTTCCGCAGGCAATCGGCGGTGTTCGATGATGTTGTCCGCTCATGAGCTCGCGCGTGTCTTTTTCGCGGGCGAGTCGGACGAGGCTCGCATCGTTGCTGCCGATACGTTTGATGAGTGTGAGCACTTGGGTGCCGCATCGATTGCCATCGGCGTGTTCGACGGCGTTCACCGTGGACACCAGGAGCTCATTGCGGCGCTTGTCCGGGATGCCCGTGCCCATGGCTGCAAGGCGGTAGTAGTTACCTTCGATCCCGACCCGGACGTCGTGGTGAGCCCTTCGCCCGCTCAAAAATTGATGACGACGGCCGACCGTCTGCATGCCCTGGCTCAAACCGGGGTCGATGCGGTGGTGGCCGTTCCCTTTACGTCTGAGGTTGCGGCGCTTGACCATGTTGTTTTTCTCTCGCTGGTGTCGCGTCTGGTCGACATTCGATCGATTCGCGTTGGCAGCGACTTTAGGCTGGGTCGTGGCGGTGCTTCTGGTGTTGCCGAGATGCGCGCCTGGGGTTCCGAGCACGGCGTTGACGTGTATGGTCACGACCTGCTTTGCGAGGGCGGTGAGGCCATTTGCGCCACCCGCATTCGTCATGAGCTGGGGCAGGGCCATGTGGAGCTTGCTGCTGAGTTACTCGGCCGCCCGTATATGGTGCGTGGCGGTGTTATTCGCGGCCGTCACGAGGGTTCTGGCATGGGCTTTCCCACGGCAAACCTGCAGGTTCCCGACGGCATTCAGGTGCCTGCCGATGGCGTGTATGAGGGTCTGGTGCTGGTCAACGACACCGTGTGGCCCGCTGCCGTTAACGTCGGACTGCCGCCGACGTATGCCGACGATGCAGCATCTGCGCATCTCGAGGCTAATTTAATTGGTTATGCGGGCGACCTGTACGGCGCTTCCGTTTCGCTGGCGTTTACGCGCTGGCTGCGTCCGTCGCGCGTGTTCGATTCGCTGGATGAGTTGATTGCGACCGTCGAGGGTAATATCGAGGACATTCGTCACAACTTGGGTGAGCAGGGGGTGAGCATCCGTGATTAGCGATGAGGAAAAAGACCAGGTACGCGCTGCGTCCGACCTAGTCGCCATCGTGCAGGAAACGGTTGAGCTCAAGCCCCGCGGCCATGAGTTTTGGGGCTGCTGCCCCTTTCATGGCGAAAAGACGCCGTCCTTCCACATTATCCCCGCCACGCAGGTGTGGCATTGCTTTGGCTGCGGCGAGGGTGGCGATGTCTTCACCTATATCATGAAGCGCGAGAACCTGAGCTTTCCCGAGTCAATCCGTTATTTAGCCGATCGCGCGGGTATTGAGCTGCACGATACCGGAGATCGCCGCGAGCGCGGTACCAAGCGTGCCCGCATCTACGATCTGTGCGCCGAGACCGCCCAGTTCTACCACACCATGCTTATGCGCGGTAAGGACGGCCGTCCGCGCGAGTACTTTGCCAGCCGCGGTATGGGTGGCGACGTCTGCCGCCGCTACTGCCTGGGCTTTGCACCGGGCCGTAACGCGCTGGTGTCGCACCTGTCCCAGGCGGGTTTTACCCCGCAGGAGATGATCGACGCCAACGTTGCCGTGAGCCGCGGGCGCGGGCAGCTTGCCGACCGCTTCTACGACCGCGTAATGTTCCCCATCTTTGACGAGCAGGGTCACAACATTGCCTTTGGCGGTCGCATCATGGGTGACGGCCAACCCAAGTATCTCAACACCGCCGAGACGAGTGTGTTCCATAAAAAACGAAACCTCTACGGCTTTAACTGGGCCAAGGAGTTTATCGTCGCGCAGGATACCGCCATCGTGGTGGAGGGCTATACCGACTGTATCGCTTGCTGGGAGGCGGGGATCAAAAACGTCGTCGCCACGCTGGGCACGGCGCTCACGGAACATCACGTTAAGACACTCACCCGTTTTGCCAAGCGCATTGTATATATGTTCGATGGCGACGCCGCCGGTCAAAAGGCCGCTCGCCGCGCGATTCAGTTTATCGAGCAGGATTCGATGGACCTGCGCTGCGTAGTGCTGCCCGACGGCAACGATCCCATGGAGTTCATCACGGCGCACGGCGGAGAGGAGCTGCAGGCGCGCATCGACGCGGCCGAGCCGCTCATGGACTTTGTCTACCGTTCGCTGCAGGAGTCGAGCGACATTACCACGCCGGGCGGTCGCGCCAAGGCGCTCGAGGATGCGCTGACGCTTATCTATCCGTTGCGCAACAGCTATATGATCGATACGTACTTTATCCAGATTGCCGACCTGTTGGGTTTGGATCTGGAGACCGTGCGTGCGAGCTCGGGCCGTGTGTTTCGCGATGTCGCCAAGCGCGAGGATGCGGAACGACGTCGTGAGCAGAACTATGAGCGCCAGCGGGCACAGGCTGAGCGGTCCGGTAGCGCGGGCGGTCGGGCATCGGGTTCTCGTGATGCCGGTCGCGGTGCTTGGGCATCGGGCGCGACGCCGCCGGTGTCCGTACCGGTCGAAGAAGAGCCGTACGACTACGTCCCGCTCGATGCCTACGGTGCCGCGCCCGTGGAGGTCGTCGACGACCTGCCGCCAATCGATGTGCCCGATGGTGTGGGCGCTGTGCCTGTGGCTGACGGTTCGGGCGCACCGGCTGCGGCGGCGCCGATGGTTCTTACCGATCTTGAGCGCAAGTCCTTGGCAGGGGAGCGCGAGCTGTTGACGATGCTTACGAGCTACCCCGACCTGTTCCGCACGTATGCCGACCGCATCTGCTCCATCGAGTGGGTTGACCCACGTCACGAGTCCATCGCATGGGCCGTTCTGGCAACGCCGCCGGGAACCGATCCTGCAGCCTGCATGGATGCGGCGCGCTCGGTGTGTCCCGATGCGGCAACGCTTGTGAGTGCCGGGCGCATCTCGGCGACGAGCAAACACCCTACCGAGACGAACATCGTGTTTATGCTCGACACGCTCGAGCTCTACACCATCAAGCGCCGCATGCGTGCCGCACAGGCCAAGCTGCGCCAGGACCGTTCGCTCGATGATGAGGCCCGTCGCGCGCTGACCGTGCAGGCCGCGCAGGATTCGCAGCGTCAACGCGAACTGCAAAAGTCGATCGGCGGCGTGGCGGACCCGTTCCGTTTGATCGGCCTGGAGGCCGCAGGCACCGAACAAGCCTAGATGTTGTGGTCAACCAGCGTATTCTCGCCTATATCCAGTCCTCTTTTTGGGTATAGACGTCAATGTGTGTGCTAAAGTATTGAGTCCTGTGGACTATGAAGGGAGAATCTGTGCCAAAAAAGACTGAGAGCACGGGTACTGGGCTGGAATCCTACGTTGCAAAGCTCATGGGCAACGGCTCAAACAGGACTTCGGTAACCGAGGACGAGATTCAGGTCGCCCTGAAGGATATCGATGTTTCTGACGAGCAGCTCACCGCGGTGTATTCCGCGCTGCGCAACAGCGGCATCCAGATTATCTCCGCGAGCGGTAACGACGACGCCCCCATGGGTGTCGACGATGACGATACCGATACCGATACCGATACCGACGATTTCGATGACGACGACGAGCACGATTCCGGCTCGCTCGACGATCACGAGCTCAAGATGGCCCGTCAGGCCGACGCTGAGATGGGTTCTTCCAAGAACAAGAAGAAGCGCACCGTGCGCACGTCCCGTTCACGCTCCCGCGTGCGTGGCATCGATGCCTCCACGGTGATGCTGACCGGCGACCCGGTCCGTATGTACCTCAAGGAGATCGGCAAGGTCGACCTGTTGACCGCCTCCGAAGAGGTCGATCTGGCTATGAAGATCGAGGCCGGTCTCGAGGCTACCGAGAAGCTCGAGGCTGCCGATGCTGGTGAGCTCGAACTCACGCGTGCCGAGATGCGTCGTCTTACGCGCATTGAGAACGTGGGCCTCGAAGCCAAGCAGGCGCTCATCAGCGCAAACCTTCGTCTGGTCGTCTCCATCGCCAAGCGCTATGTCGGTCGCGGCATGCTGTTCCTGGACCTGATTCAGGAGGGCAACCTCGGTCTGATCCGCGCCGTCGAGAAGTTCGACTACCAGAAGGGCTTTAAGTTCTCCACGTACGCCACGTGGTGGATCCGTCAGGCCATTACGCGCGCTATCGCCGACCAGGCCCGTACCATCCGTATTCCCGTGCACATGGTCGAGACTATCAACAAACTCGTCCGCGTGCAGCGTCAGCTCCTTCAGGACCTGGGCCGCGACCCGACCCCCGAAGAGATCGGTGCCGAGATGGACATGAGCGCCGACCGCGTCCGCGAGATCCAGAAGATCTCGCAGGAGCCCGTGTCGCTCGAGACCCCCATCGGCGAGGAAGAGGATTCCCAGCTGGGCGACTTCATCGAGGACTCCCAGGCTATCGTTCCGCCCGATGCGGCCAGCTTCTCTATGCTGCAGGAGCAGCTCACCCAGGTGCTCGATTCGCTTGCCGATCGTGAGCGCAAGGTTATCGAACTGCGCTTTGGCCTTGTCGACGGACATCCCCGCACGCTCGAGGAAGTCGGTCGTGAGTTTGGCGTCACGCGCGAGCGCATCCGCCAGATCGAGTCCAAGACTCTGGCCAAGCTTCGCCACCCGAGCCGTAGCAGTAAGCTGAAGGACTATATCGAGAGCTAGTCAAGCAAGAGGCGCCCTCAAGCACATCCGCTTGGGGGCGCTTTCATGTAGACATTGGGGACGTTCTTGAATGACTGGTCGTTTAAGAACGTCCCCAATGACTGGGTCGGAAAATTTCTTAAAAAAGTTCTTGCCCTGAGCTGATTCGTCCGTATAATAAACTTCGTTGCTTGAGAGCACGCACCTATTCCTCGGTAGCTCAATGGTAGAGCACGCGGCTGTTAACCGCGCTGTTGTAGGTTCGAGTCCTACCCGGGGAGCCAGAATTTTCCAGCCCTTTCCGTTGGGCTTTAAATTCCTCGGTAGCTCAATGGTAGAGCACGCGGCTGTTAACCGCGCTGTTGTAGGTTCGAGTCCTACCCGGGGAGCCAGGTTGTAAAACCCGTCGCTTATGCGGCGGGTTTTTTCATGCCGCGATCGCCGTTCGCGAACGTTACCATATCAACATTTCGTGTCGAGGATGTAATCCCGAGGCCCGCCACCTCAACATGCCGCGGTCGTTGTAGAATATTGCAATGATTGCTCCCACGACATGGTGCCGCGAGCACCAAGAAAAGGAGATTCTTGTGTCTGAGACCATTAACGGCAGCCTGAGCGTCTCGAACGACGTTATTGCCGATATTGCCGGTTATGCCGCGATGACGTGCTATGGCGTTGTCGGTATGGCTGAGCAGCTCCAGGGCGCCGAGAGCGTGCGCCTGCTTGCCGGTCAGCGCCTCCGCAAGGGCGTGCTTGTCTCCGCCGACGAGAACGGCCTTACGGTCGATCTTCACGTCGTGCTCGAGAACGGCGTCAACATGAAGTCCGTCTGCCACAATCTTTCGAGCTCCGTTGCCTTCACTCTGCAGGAGATCGCCCAGATCGATCCCGCCAGCCTTAAGATCGGCATCCATATCGACGCGCTCAAGAGCCGTCTGAACTAGCATCCGAAAACGGAGATTCAAATACCCATGATTGCAAAGACCATTCGCACCTGTTTTCCGATCGCTGCGGCTGCCGTTTCCGACAAGGCCGAGGAGATCAACAAGCTCAACGTCTTCCCCGTACCCGATGGCGATACCGGCACCAACATGTCGCTCACGCTCGCCTCGGTGACCAAGGAGCTCTCTGCCCTTCCCGCCGATGCCGATATGGAGGCCATCGCCGGTGCCATCACCCACGGCTCTCTCATGGGCGCTCGCGGTAACTCCGGCGTTATTACCTCGCAGATTCTTCGCGGCGTGGCCGAGGGCCTTGTCTCTGCCGACGAGCCTATTACGTCCGCCAACATTGCCTTCGCCTTCCGTCGTGCCGTCAAGGTCGCCTTCCAGGCTGTCCGCAAGCCCATCGAGGGCACGATCCTCACGGTCCTGCGCGATGTCTCGACCAAGGCCGATGAGTGCGAGAAGAAGAAGTTCTCGGCCGAGGATGCGCTCGATGCTATCGTCGTCGAGGCGTACCAGTCCGTCGCCCGCACGCCCGACTTGCTGCCCGTCCTCAAAGAGAACGGCGTGGTCGACTCAGGCGCCTTCGGCTTTGCCATCTTCCTGGAGAACTTTGTTGCCGCCGCGCTTGGTCGCAGCACCGTTGTCGAGGATTTCTCCGCTACGTTTGACTCCGCCGGTTCTGCCCGCGATGCCGCTCTTGGCCGCGTTGAGATCGAGGCTAACGACGACTGGGAGGGCTCGGAGTTCCGCTACTGCAACGAGTTTCTCTTTAAGGCCGACGCCCCGTTTGACGAGGACGAATGCCTTAAGTTCCTAGGCTCCATGGGCGACTGTGAACTGCTCGTGGGCGCCTATCCCGACTACAAGATCCATGTGCACTCCAATACCCCCAACCTGGTGCTCGAGCACATGCTGCAGCTCGGTCAGATCTATGAGGTCTTTATTCACAACATGGAGATGGAGGCCCACGACCGTACCGCTAAGATCCACGAGGATCAGGAAAAGGCCGCCGAGCCCGCCAAGGCGCTGGGCTTTGTCGCCGTTGCCGCCGGTTCCGGCGAGGCCGACATCCTCAAGTCCCTTGGCGTCGACGTGGTCGTCTCCGGTGGCCAGACTATGAATCCCTCGACCGCCGACCTGCTGGGCGCGGTGGACCAGGTCAACGCGACCTCGGTCATCATCTTGCCCAACAACGGCAACATCCGCATGGCCGCTGAGGCTGCTGCCTCAGCCTGCACCGACAAGAAGGTCGCCGTCGTTCCCACCAAGACCGTCCCGCAGGCCTTCTCCGCGCTGTTCGCAGTCCTGCCCGATTCCGAGCTCGAGGATGCCGTCGCCGCCATGGTCGACGCCATCAGCGAGGTCCGCGATGGCGAGGTCACCCGCGCCGTGCGCGACTCCAGTGCCTCTGACGGTTCTCCGATTCACTCCGGTGACGTCATGGGTATCATCGCCGGCTCCATCGACGTGGTCGGCTCCGACGTGAAGCAGGTCACGCTCGACTGCATCAACCGCATGCAGGAGGAAGAGGAGGGCGACGCGCTGACGATTCTGGCCGGCGAGGAGCTGTCCGATGAGGCCTTCCAAGAGATCGTCGACGCCATCGAGGAAGCTCAGCCCGACTTGGAGATTGACGCCCATCGTGGCGAGCAGCCGCTCTATCCCGTGATCTTCTCGATCGAGTAGGCATCTGCCCATGTCCGAGCTCTGCTCCGTGCCGCGCGTCTCGGAGCGCTTTGCCCAGAGCAATGCGCTCGACGAGGATATCGCGCGACTCAAATATGTTTCGGCTAAACGTGAGGAGGCCCTTCGCCGTCTGGGAATTAGGACGGTGGGGGACCTCCTTCTCCATATCCCTCATCGATACCTCGACTTTACCCGTTCGTGGTCCATCGAGATGGCGCCCATCGGTACCGTGTGCACCATCATCGCCACGGTCGACCGCATCGTCCAAAAGCAGCCGCGTCCGCGCATGCAGGTGACCGAGGTATCGCTGGTGGACGAGACGGGCGTGTTGCAGGTCGCCTTTTTCCGCCAGCCCTGGATTGCCCAGCAGCTTAAACAGGGCGACCGCCTGGCCGTGATGGGCAAGGTCGAGTTTGCCTACGGTTTTAAGCAGATGGCCTCGCCGCACTTTGAAAAGCTCGATGACGGGCGTGCTGCGGGCACCATCCTGCCGGTCCATTACGTGAGCGATGGCGTGAGCCAGGCGTGGATGCGCCGCATCGTAAGCGGCGCGCTCGAGGTCGTCGGCAATCCGTTCGATCCGATTCCCGCGCCGCTGCGCGCAAAGCGGAAGCTCATGAGCAATGCCCGCGCGTTGCGTTCGATCCACTTTCCATCGAGTATGGCAGAGCGCGATATCGCGCGCGCACGGCTTGCCTATGAGGAGTGCCTCTACCTGCAGCTGGCGCTGCGCCTGCGCAACGTCGGCGGCCTGGTCGATGTGGTTCCCTATGCCCACACCGCGGGCGAGCACCTGGCCGCGCTTAAGCAAGCCCTGCCGTTTTCGCTGAGCGACGAGCAGGAGACCGCGTTCCAAGATATCCTGCGCGATATGTGCGATGGTGGGCGCGTGATGAACCGCCTGCTGCTGGGCGATGTCGGTACCGGTAAGACCGCTGTTGCCGCCTGCGCTCTGGCTGTGGCTGCCGATAGCGGCACGCAGGCCTGCGTTATGGCGCCCACGGGCGTGCTGGCGCGCCAATATGCCGATAAGACCGGCCCTCTGCTCTCCCAGGCCGGCATGTCCTGGGCACTTCTGACGGGTGCCACGCCGGCCGCAGAGCGCGAGCGCATCCATGCACAGCTGGAATCGGGCGAGCTTGACGTGCTCTTTGGCACCCACGCGGTTCTTTCGGATAACGTTGTGTTCAAGTATCTGTCGCTCGTGGTCATCGATGAACAGCACCGGTTTGGCGTCGGCCAACGCAACGCCCTGCGCGCGAAGGGACCGGGTGCCGATCTGCTCGTTATGACGGCGACGCCCATCCCGCGTACGCTGGCGCTTTCGGTCTACGGCGATCTGGACACGAGCATCATCCGCCATCGGCCTGTCCCCGGCGCTGGCGTGTCGACACGCGTGCTCACCGAGTCGAGCCGCGACCTCGCCTATGGCGCCATCCGCGAGGCGCATGAAAAAGGTCAGCAGGCCTACGTGATTTGCCCGCTCGTGGAGCCGAGTGACTCGGCCGATGAGTTGGAGGACGTGCCCGGTATCGCCCGTGACGAGGAGGGCCGCGTGACGGTCCCCGTGCCGCTGCATGATACGGCGACCGAGCTCGACCGCCTGCGTCTGGCGTTGCCGGGTTTTGTCATCGAGCGCCTTCACGGCCGCATGCCGGCGGGGGAGAAGGATCGTGTGATCGACGCCTTCAAGCGTGGCGAGATCGACGTGCTCGTCTCGACTACGGTGGTCGAGGTGGGCGTCGACGTGCCTAACGCCACCGTCATGGTCATCGAGAACGGCGAGCGCTTTGGGTTGGCTGCCCTGCACCAGCTGCGCGGTCGCGTGGGCCGTGGCAGCGTGTCGGGCACGTGCCTGGTCATGACGCACTCCAAGGGCAACGGCGGCGCGTCGGCGGCGCAAGATCGTCTGCAATCGCTCGAAAAAACCTCGGATGGCTTTACGCTCGCCCAGATGGACCTGCGCCTGCGCCATGAAGGCGAGATCCTGGGTTATCGCCAGCATGGTGGTGTGACCCTGCGCTTTGTCGACCTGGATGCCGACGAGGAACTGATCGAGTGGGCCCATTTGGACGCGGTCGAGCTCTTGCGGTATGCTTGCAACCTTGACTCTGTGGCGACGCGTCCCTTGCGCGACACGGTCGCCATGCGTTATCGACATATCTTTAAGGAGGTCAGCGGAGGATGAGAATCATCGGCGGCGAATGGCGCGGTCGTAAGATCGAGGAGCCCCGTGGTCGCGATGTCACCCGCCCCACGACTGATCGCGTGCGCGAGGCGTGCGCATCTATGGTCATGTCGGCATTCGATTTCGATTTGGACGAGGTTCGTGTGCTGGACGCCTTTGGCGGCTCCGGTGCCTTAGGGTTAGAGATGCTCTCTCGTGGGGCCCGCTCGCTCACGACGTTTGAGATCGATCGTAACGCCGCGCGGCTCATTACCAAGAATATCGAGTCGCTCTGCCGTGACCGTGCGCGTTGGCGCGTGGTCACGGGCGACATGCTGGCGAGTGCCTCGCGCGGTCGTGTACCGGGCGGCCCCTTTGATCTGGTCCTGCTCGACCCGCCCTATGCTTTTGGTGCCGAGCCGGTCGAGGAACTGCTGCAGAACCTGGCTCAGCAGGGTCTGCTTGCACCTGGCGCTTATGCCCTGTTTGAGCATGCTGCCGCCGATGCGGGCACGCATCCGGCAGGCTTTGAGACTGTACGTGAGAAGCGCTACGGCATTACCTCGGTCGACCTGCTTCGTTGGGTCGGCGATGACGACGGTGAGGACGATAGTGCCGTCACCGATGCCGATAACAACGATGCCACGACGTTTCAGGAGGACGCCCATGAATGACACCATCAACCGCGTGATCGTCCCGGGCACCTTCGATCCCATCACGTTTGGCCATATCGATGTGATCCGCCGCGCCCGCCGCATCTTTCCCAGTGTGATCGTCGCTGTTGCAGAGTCGCAGGGTAAAAACGGTGTGGGCACCACGTTTATGCTCGATGAGCGCGTGGCGCTGGCCCGCGAGGCGCTCGGTAATATCGACGGCGTCGAAGTCCTGCCCTTTACCGGCCTCTTGGTCGACTTCGCTCGTGAGCAGGGGGCGGGGGCCGTGGTCAAGGGCCTGCGCGCCATGACCGACTTTGAGTATGAGCTGCAGCAGGCCGACCTCAATTATCGCTTGGATAGCGAGCTGGAGTCCATCTTTGTCATGAGTGCTCCGCAGTACGGTTACATCTCGAGCTCGGTCGTTCGCCAGATCGCCTCGCTCGGCAGCGATGTATCGACGTTTGTGCCGCCCAACGTGGTCGAAGCGCTCAGACATCGCTTTTCGTGACGTTTTTTATTGCCTGGTGGCATGTGGTAAACTAGCACGATGATATGTTACCTATGAAAGGAGACCGGATGCCGGGCGAGAATTTTCCTGGCGATAGGATCGTCAGCTTGGTCGATGAGCTCGAAGGGCTGATCGAGGAAGCCAAGCCGCCTTTCGGCAAGAACGCTCAGTTCAAGGTCATCGACGCCGACGTGTTCTTCAATATCCTCGACGAGATCCGCATGAGCTATCCCGAGGAGTGGCAGAAGTCCCGCCGTATCCTTAAGGAGCGCGAGGAGCTTATGGCTTTCGCCGCCGCGCCGGCCGCCTCCCCCCTCTCGCTCGGGAAC
>OAZW01000420.1_pt1 | contig 43219 bp, 55 predicted proteins | sample 1495231 | NCBI WGS metagenome assembly OAZW01 (sample SAMEA2580062, study PRJEB22360) | human gut metagenome | reverse complement strand
CTGCTGGCTCGCATCCGACACGTCATCTGTTCGCATGCACCTAGCCTACGCGGACGAGCCAACCTGAGGCCGCGAGGACGTCGCCGGGTGAGCGTGCACGTGCGCTCCGAGTCGGGCAGCCAACCTGAGGCCGCGAGGACGTCGCAGTTGCACATACCCCTGGATCTGAAGCTGCTCAATGCACATACCCCTAGATTTAAGGTCTCTCGGTGCACATACCCCTAGATAAACCTCGGATATCATCGTCGGGGACTAGCCCGCGACCTCTGACCTGCATGTTTAGAATTCGGGTGATGTGGCGTGACGTTAGATCTAGGGGTATGTGCACGTATGGACGCCTTTTTTAGGGGTATGTGCACACGGGCACGAGTTCCTGGGGCATTGTGCACCTGCACTGGGGCGAACCTAAGGGGAATGAGGGACGGGCAGCCCGTCTCACCATGCGCCTGGCAGGCAACAGTGCTGCCCTAATTAGCCAGGGAGCGATCACCGATCCAGGCCATGAACAGTGGCGTATCGGTCTGCGTGTCCGAAATGATCGCTACGCATGGACGATTGAAGGTGAGCATCGGGGGTGGAGGCGGTGCCGTGTCCCCTGTGGCGTGTTCGGTGACGACCGCGGCAACCGTACCTTCCTCCTTAATGATCAGATGGCCCTGTTGGACGAACTGCTGGAGATTCAACGCAGGTCCAGTATCGGCAGAGGAACCGAATCCGGAGTAATCCCCCTCTGCGAGGCCCTCAGGCGCGCCCATATCCGTCACGACATCCAGCAAGCTGACCGAGGAGGTGAAGTTCACTTTCGGCACTGACACTTCCACTTCGTCAGCGGCGGTTTGACTCAGTGCCTGCAACGCATCATGGACACTGGTGGGGCTGACCGTCGTCCCTTCGTGTGGCATCAGCAGATGCAAAGCCAGGTCCTCCTGAGCTGATGGTGACTGCAAGTCCAGGTCGGTGACATCCGTTTTCCACTGTGACGTGACGGCATCTTTCCACGTGGGGTTGGGCGTGAACTGATCATCAAACACCATGCGCATAGATCGGCCAACCAAGGGGGTATCAGCAACTTTCCCTCCCGCGACCTTCGACACGTCGCCTTTCCATCGATCCCACAGCCCCCACGATGCGGAAAACCGGTTGGCCGCCTCATCGGCACTCATGCCCATCAGTCTTTCGTACTCAGCGCGCGTGTCACCCTGCGCGCCCAGCGCAATCTGGGCCATCGCGGTGGCTGTGCCGACCGGAGATGTCAGCGCGGTTTCTCCAACTGCCGCACCATCTGACGTGGTATCTGCCGAGCTATTCGTCGCATCTGCGCTATTGGCACCGGCACCGCTTTCCGAGCCGTCCGTGCTGCCCGCCTTCATCGCACTGGCGAGGGTGGACAGCCTCATCGCGTACATTGAGGCGCGGGCCTGATCATCAAGCGCGTCAAAAGATCCGGCTGCCAGCGGGCCGACCTCGATGTCCACTGCTATCGGTTCGCCCTAATCCACAACGGTGCCGATGGGAGGCTGCCCATCGTCTGTGTCGACAGGATCTGCTCCGGACTGGCCGGTCCGGCCGGACTGGGTCCCGCCGCCCATCGTGCATCCAGCCACAAGCATCGCACTCCCGATACAACCGCACACAACGCGCCCCAATGGGGACACACCTCAAAACCTTTATCCATATTCCATAGATTATGAGGGGGTGACACATCCCACAACCCTCGTTACATAAATGAATACCCACCGTTGCCAAGACGTGACGTCTTTATCGTCTGCCACGATCATCCAGTACCAAGGCCCCAACGCCTCAGCGCACCTATACCCCATGAGCTGAGCGGTACCACGATACGGTCATCCGCACAGGCTTCGACCTTCCCTCGCAAATTCTCACTTCAGCGGCTATACGTGCCACACTAGGAGCTGACATTTTTCAGGCGGTGCGCTCGCCCTCCAGACAGCCTGCAGCATCGCAGCTTTGGCAGCAAGGAGGCTCATCGTGCGCGCACTTCGCAAAATGGCACAGGCACCAGGTTTGGAGCTGTGCGACATCCCCGAACCGGCAGTCGGCCCGAGTGAAGTCAAAATTAAAGTGCAGCGCGCAGGCCTGTGCGGCACGGATGTTCACCTGTTCAACTGGGATGGCGGAGCCCCCGGATCCCTCACCCCACCGCAGACGCTGGGGCACGAGTTTTTCGGGGAGATCGTCGAAATTGGCGAGGGTGTCGCTGCCGGATTCGGCTGCGACGAGCTACATCCCGGACAGCACGTATCAGTGGAGGGGCACATCGTGTGCGGCAGGTGCCGTAACTGCCGCGCGGGCCGCAAGCAGATGTGTCTGCGCACCGTCGGCATCGGCGTGAACCGCGACGGTGGTTTCGCTGACTACGTGGTGGTACCGGCGTCAAACGTGTGGGTTCAGCCCGACCTCATCGACCCGGAGCTCGGCGCACTTTTTGATCCGTTTGGGAACGCTGTCCACACCTGTCAGCAGGTGGAGATGACTGGTCAGGATGTACTGATTACGGGTGCAGGCCCTATCGGAATCATGTGCGTGGCGATCGCCCGACACGCGGGTGCGCGCCACGTCGTCATCACCGACGTTCAGGAGGAACGCCTGGACATGGCGCGCTCGGTAGGGGCGGACGCCGTGGTCAACATTACGCGCCGCACGGTTCCAGATGTGATGGCTGAACTGGGCATTCGTGAGGGTTTCGACGTGGGAATCGAGATGTCGGGAGCTCCCGGCGGGCTGACCACGTTGATCGACTGCTGCACCCATGGTGCAACACTGGCACTGCTCGGCTTGCCGAAAGGCGCCTTCCCCGTGGACTGGGGCAAGGTCATCACCCGCATGTTCACCATTAAAGGGGTGTATGGGCGCCAGATGTTCGACACGTGGTACCTGGCGACGTTCATGATGGAATCGTCCGAGAAGCTGCGCGAATCTGTTCGTTCCATCATCACGCACCGATTCGCCCCTGAGCAGTGGGAGGATGCGTTCGAAGCCGCAGCCAGCGGCACGGCAGGTAAAGTCATTATCGATTGGGAGAAATAAAGATCCGAAGGGGCATTTCACAATGGACACACTCAGCGAACGGCTGACAGCTCACCTCGATCAGATTCGCCAGCAGGGACTGTATAAGGAGGAGCGCGAAATCCTGGGTCGCCAGGGCTCCCACGTTGACACCAACTCCGGGCAGGCGCTCAACTTCTGTGCCAACAATTACCTGGGACTGGCAGGGGATCAGAGACTTGTCGATGCAGCGAAGGAAGCGCTTGACCGGTGGGGTTTCGGAATGTCATCGGTGCGTTTCATCTGCGGTACTCAGGATCAGCACAGTGCGCTGGAGCGCGAGATCGCTCAGTTCCTCCGCATGGATGACTCCATCCTGTTTTCGTCGTGTTTTGATGCCAACGGCGGAATTTTCGGCGCCCTTCTGGGTCCCGATGACGCCATCGTGTCTGACGAGCTCAACCATGCGTCACTGATTGACGGTATTCGCCTGTGCAAGGCCACCCGCTTCCGCTACCGCAATGCCGACATCGAGGATCTGCGTCGCCAGCTCCAGGCAGCTCGAGACAAGAAGTGCGATCAGGTCCTCATCGTCACTGACGGTGTCTTCTCGATGGACGGCTCGTACGCTCCCCTTGAACAGATCTGCGATCTGGCAGAAGAGTTTCACGCCCTCGTCATGGTGGATGATTCGCACGCGACAGGGTTCGTCGGTCAGCACGGTCGGGGAACTCCTGAGTACTGCGGTGTGGAGGGTCGGGTGGATATTCTGACCGGCACACTCGGCAAGGCGCTGGGTGGCGCTTCGGGTGGGTATGTCGCTGGCCCGCAGGCCATTGTGGACACCCTGCGTCAGCAGGCTCGACCGTACCTGTTCTCCAACACGTTGGCTCCCGTTGTTGTGGCCGGGTCGCGTAAGGCTTTGGAACTGGCCGCCCAGGCTGACGATGCGCGCGCTCACCTGAAGGAGATGTCGGCACTGTTCCGCTCTCTCATGGAGGACGCCGGATTTGATGTCCTGCCCGGTTCGCATCCGATTCATGCCGTGATGTTCCGTGGAGATGATGGAGCGGCGTTGGCCGTCAAAATTGCGGCCCGCATGTTGGAGCTGGGTGTGTATGTCACGGCGTTCAGTTTCCCTGTGGTTCCGCGGGGGCTGGCACGTATTCGCGTGCAGCTGTCGGCCGCGCACAGCGAGGACGATGTACGCGCGTGTGTCAAGGCATTCATTGATGCACGTGAGAGCGTTATTGGGTAGGCAGCTGATGTCGGACTGACAGAGTGGACGAGGGTGACCAGTAATTATCTCATATAAGTCATGCGAAAAGATTCGAAGGCCGATACCCTAAAGAAGAAGCATCCAGGGCTTAAGGCCCGGATGTGTGGCAAATCGCCTCGTCTAGAGCTAAGGAGCTGCCATGCCGACTTATACACTGCCTGATCTTCCGTACGACTACTCCGCGCTGGAACCGCACATTTCCGGCAAGATTATGGAGCTGCACCACGACAAGCATCACAACACATATGTGACCGGCGCTAACACCGCCCTCGAAAAGCTTGCCGAAGCGCAGGAGAAGGGCGACTTCCCCACGATCAACAAGCTGGAGAAGGATCTGGCATTCAACCTCGGTGGCCACACCAACCACTCGATTTTCTGGAAGAACATGTCTCCGGACGGCGGCGGCGAGCCTGAAGGCGAGCTGGCTGAAGCCATCAAGGAATTCTTCACTTCTTTCGACGCATTCAAGGGACAGTTCACCGCAGCTGCGACCGGTCTGCAGGGTTCCGGCTGGGCAGTGCTCGCATGGGACACAATTGCGGAGCGCCTGGTGACGTTCCAGCTGTTTGATCAGCATCAGAATGTGCCCGTTGCGACGGTCCCGCTGCTCATGCTGGACATGTGGGAACATGCCTTCTACCTGGATTACCTGAACGTCAAGGCTGACTACGTCAAGGCGTGGTGGAATCTGGTGAACTGGCAGGATGTCAGCGAGCGCCTGGAGCGCGCTCGCGGTTTCAAGGGTCTGGTTGTAGCCTGACTTTCCGCTAACTGAATGCTCCGCGACAGCGCGGCGCACCACTGACCAAAGGTGCTCCGAAGTTTCATGCTTCGGAGCACCTTCTTTTTGCGGTTCACAGGCAGTGTGGCTCCTCGCCTGGAGCCACACTCTGCAGATCACCTGTGGCGGTGAACCGAATCGTTTACTAACGTCGACGACGCGCCAAGATCATGGTCGACGCACCTGCAAGCAGCGCGAGAGCCGCTGCAGCACCGCTCATCCCAAGATCAGCACCGGTACGTGCCAGTCCCTTCCTGTCGGCAGCGGGCTTGACTGTGATGACCTGGTCAACCTTCGTCAACGTGACCTGGAAGGTATCAAGCACCTTGCCGTCCCTGTCCAGCACAGTCACGGTAATGACATCACCGACGCGCGCACCGGAATTCGGGGTTACGGTGATGTTGCCATTGTCGTTGATAACAGCCGTTCCCGGTCCCTTGACCTGGACAATGGCACCATCGGCGACCGGGCCACCGTGGTTGGGAACAACGACAGGCTTGTCAGCAGGAGTTGTCACATCATCCCAGTTTGGTGCTGCCGGGCATGCAGCAGCGGCGATGTCGAATGTCCATTCGGTCTGGACCGGTTCGCCCGTGGTTTCATCCTTCTTCACGATGTAGAGAACAGGGTCAGCCAATTTAGCCGTCACCTTCATAAACTGGCCTTTTTCGTCCGGCTCACCCTTCGCATTAACGCGGGTCTCCTCGTAATTCCACACCGGATTGTCAGGATCCTCCGCCTTTGGCAGGTTAACGGTCGCTTCTTCACCGCACTTGTCCGGTTGGGTGGTGGTCGGTTTCTCAGGCGCAACTTCCTTCACATTGGACTTGACGTATACAGTCCACCCAGTCAGATCGTCGCCTTCGACCTTTTCAATCTCGTAGCGACCATTTGCGTTCACAACGCCGCCCGTGTCAGCAAACTTCGCATTCAACGCGTAGGTCTTGATGCGACCCGTATAAGGGCTGAAAATGTCGAGATCATTCCCGGAAGCTGCTCTGGTAATGGGCGTCTGAGTACGATCAGCATTGTATTCCGCGCTCGGATGGTGAACTGCGTTGCCCTTGAAGTTGTAGGTATTGACAGTTTTCTGGCGGCTTTTTCCTTTGAAGTTTTCTTCAGTCTTACCTTTATAGGTACGATTCAGTCCGATCTTGACCGATACACCATCCGCATCTTCGGGGTGAATGACGCCTTCAGTCAGAACGAATTCAAAGTCGGTGTTCGCCTGCTGAAAGATCGAAATATCGTCGACGTTGGTGCCAGCCACGGTCGAGTGGGACGTGGCAAGATCACGCGCAAATCCTTCTTCGTCATTCATGACGTGATAACACGCATCGATATGCACATCTACATAATCCGTACCGTCAACGGTGCGAGTTGACGGCGTCTTCACGACATACGACGACTTCTCGCCATACGTCACTTGAACATCTGCCCACTCATAAGCAGGAATTTGCTTCTCAGCCGCATCCGGACTCGTCTTGCCGTAGAGAGTGCAGTACATCCTCATCTTTTTGGAAATACCCGTACGCGATTGGTCGTACGTCCATCCCGGATTGCTGTCATACGTCTTCCATTTGAAGTTCAGCGTATAACTGCTCTCAGGCGGTTCTTCAGCTGCCTGTGCCACACTTGTCATGCCCTGCACACCTGCGACCAGCGCGAAGGCTGCAAGTGCGCTCAGTGATGCCCTCGTTTTCATTCTCACAGTAGCGAGTCCCTTCTCACACCAGATTGATGGTTAGGAGCATTTTACATTCCCAGTCCACAAAACCCAACACTTTGGTAGAAATGGCCCTCTCGCCAGAGCACCGAGGGCCGCTCGAATGGCCGTGTTCGACTAATGAGTGTAGCGGCATCGTTGCGTAGATCGTACGGGGAGGGATGCGCCACGGCCTGGTTCTTCGGGTGATGTGTGCACGTTGCCCTCACTCTTAGGCTCTGTGGTGCACAATCCTCTCAATCTTAGGGCGGCGTGTGCACGAACCCCCTGATCAACAGTGGATGGGGGCGCCCTCGTCAATTGCCATGCGGGGTGCGGGCGTGTACTGACAGACCTGGCCCCTGCCGACTCGCAGGAGAGGGCAGGAGCCAAAGAAGGGTTAATTGCCAAAACGTGGTGCTCCGGTTGAGTGTTTCGGCTTGCCAGGTCGGCGTTTCCTGGTGAACTTATGTTTTTCGGGGTTAAGTCGTGATGATTCTTGATTTCTTGTGTTGATTATGATTGGTGAGGAAATCCCGTCAGACTCGGCTGTGCCCGGTGTGCAGTCAGCCGATAAAGAAGAACTGTAAGACCGCTGCTGGCGGCGTGACACTGTTCGTTTTGTCGTGGCCGCTGTCTCGATTGCCTTGTCGCTGTGTCTGTGTGGCTAGCAGTAAGGGCGTTAGTAGCGGATCCGCTACGAGCAGCAGGGCGCAATATCGCGTGGAAGTTTCCCCCGAAGCCCCGCATATGCCCCGCGCGGGCGATTCTCTGAACCGCTGACCCTGACTTTTTGTTGGTATCTTGCGGTTCTTAATGGCGGTAGCGCTGGGAGCCTAACCCACACCCACACAAAACCCCGAAAACACAACAGTTCGACACGGCGGGCGAAAACTCAGGTTCTGGCTAGGTTCTGCACCGCGGCGCGCTCCAGCGCTCTGCGGTATGCCTGGACTGCGCGGCGTGGCACGTCCAGCTCAAGGGCAATGGCGGGAGTATTCCAACCGTACTGCGACTCAGCCCACGCGTAATCCGCGAGGTCAATCATGATCTGCGCGACCTGCTCGTCAATCCGCTTTTCAACGCGCACACACTGATGCCCATCATGCTTCGCCTCCACGTGCACGCTCTCATGCAGCAGAGCAAACAGTCGCTGCGAGCCGGTGAGCCCACTGTCGATCACGACCAGCCTGTCTCGTAGCGAGTAGAAACCCCACTCCCCAGCCGGTAGGCGGGCCTCCACCACCTCAACACCCTGCCGACCTAGCCAGTTCACTACCTCAGCCTCATGCAGCCCATTCACAAGCGCATCATACGAAGCGCCATAGGCAAATAGGAGTTAATGCCCAAAATAAAAGTTCGCCACCCTTTTCCGAGTGGCGAACCTAGGTATGTATGAACGTGCGAAAACCTCACGCACACCCCTCCACTAACCCTGGTAGCGGGGGAACGAAGGGTGCTGACTGTTCAGGTCAAGACCTCCGTTGTTTCCCAGTATACGCGTAGCGACTAGACTTGTGTCAAGCGTGGAATAGGGAGCATTTCTTGTCGCGGCGCTGGGAGTGTTCGTAGAAGCCATCCAGACTATTGGTAGGCGAGTATTCTACTTCCACGCCGGCCACGTGGGCGACGCTCTCCAACCACTCAATACGCCTATCACTCACAGTCCCTATTTCTACACCAGGGGTAGGACAAGAAAAGCCGCCAGCCCCAAATAAAGGACTGGCGGCAAACCATTTCACAAGCGCTATTTACTGCTTTCCCTCATTTGCACCGACATACGGTACTGCTCTGCTTCTGGCTCGTCCACAAACTCAAGCAGGTTGCCTGAAATGTCAGCTAGCGCGTCTTTTACCTGAGCAGGCGTCACCTTGAAAAACTCGCGCCGCTGATTAATCAAGTTCACACGCTGATCTGCGAAACGGTGATGAAGCTCTGTCTCCACGCCCACAGCATCTTCACTGAAGAACAGAGCGTGCACGTCAAAGTTAAACGGCACTGAAGCGTCAGAAAGCTCACGAACACGGTCTAGCGGGTTGAGCCTGCGGGTCATGCCGATCTTAACCATGTCCTCACCAAAACTGCCGATGTTAGAGATCACGTACACGTAGCCGGCGCGGATATTCGCCGCCCGGTAATCAACGTCATTAATGCTCTTATCAATCTCAACGAGTTTGTCTTTAAGGGTTTGGATTTCTTCGGTGTTGCCGGTGGCTTCCATTGTGGCGATCACGTTGAGGTAGTGTTGTTTTTCTTTCTCGAGACGATTCTTCTCAGCTTCAAGCTCTTTTTGCGCGCGAGCTTCTTCGCGTAACCGCGCTTTACGTTCCCGCTCCTCTTCTTTCTCACGCTTCTTCGCGTTTTGATATTCGAGAGTCAGCTCTAATTCCCTTACACGCAAACCGTGGTATCGACCAGTAATTTCAAGGCTTATCATCCGTCCGAGTCTCGCTACTTGATCGCGCGCCCTATCAAGACGTTTACGAGCCGCATCCCCATTCCCGGCCTTGACCGTGAGCATACAGTTCTCACACTCTGCGTTATATGCACGTAGCATCATTTTTGACATGTCGTTAACAAATTTGCGCCCTTTGGCAGCAGAGTTATTGAAAGTGAAACCACTTACGGCTGTAGTGGCGCGCTTGCTCTGAAGAATCTGTTTAGCCTCGGTCTGCACACGTTTTAGTTCTTCTCCAAGTGCAACGGAATCTTTAGCAGGATTCGCATAGCTGGTAAACCCAAGCTCATCTAATGCATGAACGTCAGCGTAAAGCCCTCGCAGCGCATCCAATTCGTTCTGAGTATGACTGAGTTTCTGCTCGGTTTCGTTAAGTTCACTTTGCGTCTTTGCCAGCTTGCTTTGAGCTTTTTCAGTTTCCGAGTCTAGCTCTCGAATAAGGCTTTGAAGTTCGGCTCGTTTTGTTACAACTTCTTCGGCTAACCCGGCGAGGTCGCCGCCTCCGGCCTCGGCCAGAACTTGTTGAAGACTATCAACTTGTTCCTGAAGTTGTTGGATTTGTTGCTTTTTTCTTCCGAACATTATGGCTCCATTTGTGTTTGCTCGTCTTCGTCTCCGTGAATGTCGTAGCCGTGGCGGCGCGGGTCAAAAGCCGCACCGCTCCCGCTCCAGTACTCGACGGTACGCCTGCACCACCCACACGGGCACATCCAAACTGTCGGCAATCATCCACACATCTCCACCGTACTCGTGTTCCAGGCGAGCATACGCAGCCCGGCTAATCCACATGCGTGCCACGCGCTGATCAATCATCTGTTCCGCCAGAGTATCAGTCGCACACTCACTGTCACCCCTGCGCGCGTGGATCAGCTCGTGCGCCAACGTGGGCGCAGCGTGATGGTCAGGCAGGCGGCTGTCCACCCAGATGGTGCGCTGGGCTGGTACCCATAGTCCGCGCGCACCGTGCAGGCGTGAGCGGCGCAGCGTGATCTGTTCACGCGCCGCTTCTCGCACGACTTGATCCCACGATGGAGCACTCACGCGCATGATCGTAACTGTAGGCACGTGCAGTTGGAGACGGTAGCGTGCTGGTTTTCTTGAGACAGACGAAGGCTAAATGATACACTTTCAGTGTCGGCGATAAGTCTTCCGGAGGTGGACTTCCCCTAAGCGGGATAGCCGACACTACTTATTTCCCCAAGGTAGGAAAACAGATCTCACGTACGGCTCGATGAGATCTTCATAGTGATCAAGTGCCCTTCCGCTTACGTGGCGATTGATCGCCCACAGTGCATAATCGGCGGCTTGCAGGCCGAAACAAGAGGCCGAATCCCATATACATAAGGTAATGTCTTGGGGCTGTTGGTCTGCCACATCTTTCAACGCTTCTCTGGCGGTTTCTGCACGCATCTTGGTTCCAAACGATGCAACTATGGCATATATGTGAGCCTGCTTAGGTATACGCCGCTGACACAAGTCTTTAAAGTGCAGGTACCACGCCATTTTGTAGAGCCTCATTTGCGGATCAGCATGTAAGAGAATCTTTTTATAGGCATTGGCTTTATACAGGAACGTTGAGTCAACCGTGATTTCTTGGTCTGCCAACATTGAGAAGACTTGTCGGCGCACCTTCCAGCTGTCTTTTGCGGCGTGGAACCCATTTGGAAGGCTTACTCCCTGGTCTTGGAGGGATAGGCGTAGGAGGTGTGCGTCCCACTGTTGCGTGGCGTGGTTGGCTGGGAACATTGCTGTCCCGAAGCCAAAGTACGGCGAATCGGCGCTCTTGAAGTCAAGGTTGCCTGTTTCGTCGGCGTAAACGAAGTAGTCGCCTTCATGCTTTGGGATGAGGGCGGTAGATTCGTTGGACGGTCCGGTCGTCATGGCATTTGTTGAGATTGTTCTTGTTCGGCTTCTACGTCGCCTCGCTGCGCGTACACGCCGTAATCGTCAGGGTCAGGTGGTGTGAGGCCATAGATTTCCTGAGGCAGGTCAAGCTCGGGGACAGGGATTGTATTGGCGTTTTCTTCTTCGAGCGCGTCCTCAGCCTGACGCATCACACGCCACGGGGTAAGACCAAGAGCCTTTGCGATTCCCTCAAATTCCGATAGGTATGTTGCTCGGCTTCCTGCAAATGTCTTCAAGATTGTTGTCCGCGCAACCCCGACTTTCTCCGCAAGCTCGCCGTGAGTCATCTCCGACTGCTCGAATGAGTCTCGAAGAATGGTGATAGCTCTCTGCTCAACTTCTGTCATCTCTGCAGGTTTTCTAGCCATAACCTAAGTGTTCCAAATAGACACACCCACGTCAATAACTTGACATAGTTCTATTCGGAACTTACTCTTACCTCAAGAGTTCTAAATAGAACAGGAGGAAGGGATGGATGTAGCCCTTGAAATCAAAGCCGAAGCGGCGCGGCAGCAGATCACGCTCGAAGAAGTAGCGCGTCGGATGAGTTCCTACCCCGAAAGGCTCTCCAGAGCGTTTAGCGGGGAACGGGAGCTCAAGGCTTCAGAGATTGTCGATGCCGCAAGCGCTCTCGGTATGCGCGCATCCGAGCTGCTGCGTCGGGCTGAGGAAGCGGAAAAAAGAGATGAATGAGAAGCCTATGGGGGCTATCCGTATTAGCGGGAATAGCCCAACTGTGTTTTACGACGCGGCTGGTAACGAGTATCCGGTTGCTGACCGTCCTGTGACAGTCGAGCACGTTGGGCAAGACGTGTGGGAAGTGTCCCTGACGCTTATTTGTCAGGACGTCGAGGTACTAGCCCACGCCATTGACCGTGACGACCATCAGGCCAACACCATGACACCACAATGCGACGTGTCCCGCCCATGACTCCGACGAAAAGGAACTCAGCACTCGATAAGCCGTCAATGGTTCTGGGCAAGTTGCCTGTGCGCATGATCGCGTCGCCTTCAGGCTCTATCTCGACATCTGTGAGACGTGATTGCGACGTGTTCTTGAGGGTGAACGTATTCCCTTTTGACCATTCTATTTGCCACGGGACCTTAGGTTCGCTGATTGCTTCTATGGCCTGGGCGACTCTCTCGCTAGCCGCTTCAGCGTCCGTTCGTGATCGTCTGGCTTCTATTGCTTGCCATATGGAAACCGACATTGCTCCCAAGCTGACGACGATCGTCACGATTTGGAAAACATCCATCAATTCAACTCCGGAATCTACAAGTAACGGTCTCCCCACTCCAACTGAGAAGACCGTTAAGAAAGGAAATCAAAAATGAACCAGATAGTTCCCTTCACGTATGAGGGTACCAGTGTTCGCACTGTGGCGACAGAGGACGGCAGGCCGCTTTTCTGCGGCAAGGATGTAGCAATCGCCCTCGGATACAAGGACACGGCCAACGCTCTCAAGCAGCATTGCAAGGGGGTGGCGTTTCACCACCCCCTTGACACCCCGGGCGGTATCCAGCAAATCCGCTTCATTACTGAGGGTGACCTCTACCGGCTGGTCTTCAATTCGAAACTCCCAACCGCCGAAAAATTCGAGGCATGGGTAGTCGACGAGGTGCTTCCTACTATCCGTCGGCACGGCATGTACGCCGCACCCGACACCATCGAGAAAATGCTCGCCGACCCCGACACCATGATCACTGTCCTCGAAGCCCTCAAAGCCGAGCGCGCGAAACGCGCCGAACTCGAATCCGAGAACGCTGCGCAGAAACAAGCGCTCGCGGAAGTCCAACCCAAAGTGTCCTACTACGACCTCGTCATCACCAGTCACGACGCGGTGCCGGTCACCAACATTGCTAAAGAATACGGGATGAGCGCGCGGAAACTAAACGCGAAACTCCACGAACTGGGAGTCCAATACAGGGTCGGTGGGAAACGCAATTGGGTGCTCACCGCTAAATACCAGGGGCACGGGTACACGGACACGAAAACTCATGTGATCGATCAGGGTAATCACACGGTTATCCATACCTACTGGACACAAAAAGGCCGCCTGTTCCTTTATGACCTTCTTAAGCAGCATGGGATTCTGCCTGAGATTGAACGCGGCGAGGCAGCATGAGCACCAGTAAACGTAATCCGTTGGAGCCCTTGTACACGGTGCGTGAGGTCGCTGACCGCTACTCAGTGCAGCCTAGGACGATCCGCGAATGGGTCAATGACGAGAAATTCAAGGGCGCGGTCAAGCTCACCCAGAAGAGGATTCTCATCCCCGAGTCCGCGCTACGAGCCTTCGAAGACGCGCTCCCCCGCTTCACAACACACTAAAAGAGAAAGACCCCCCTTAAACATGAGTATCAGACTAAGTAAAGTCCCCGCAAAGCGCACCCGCACCGGCCTTTTCGACCAGATCATCAGTGAGGAAGAACTCCAGCAGATCATGAGCGCCGCGCCGAAAACGTTCGAGGTCATCAGTGACAGTGGCGCGCCCTGGACTAAAGCTGACGTGAGCGCGGTCACCCGCCGGCGTTTGTGGACTATCCGCACAGCAGCGGTACTTCACGCACTCGTCGCGCTCACCGTGCTATTCGCCTTATCCCGCATGAGCAACACCGACGTGCAGGCGGCAGCAGCCTACATGTGGGCAGGCTGCGCCATCCTGCTCGCCATCGGAACATTCACCAGCGACAAGGAGGACGAGTAATGGACGTCAAACTCACAATCACTATTCCTTTCGGCTTACTGCAATGGCGCAGGATCCTCAAAGACGAATACGACCAGACGCGCCCAGCCGCGCGCATCCAATTCGAACGCCTATGCGACGTCCAAACGGAAGTGTGCGACATCGTGCAGAAAGCCTGGAAAAACGCACAGTCAAAGGAGAACGACCAGTGAAACCCGATCAAGATCTTCAGATGGTGTGCGCCGACCAGATAACCATCCTCGCGCCCGACGCGCACAGTCGCGGCCTGCAAGCCCGATCAGTAGGCGGATACCACGAGGCTCAGGGCCAAGTGTGCGTCCTGGACCTGCCGCTCGAACCCGCGCAAATGCGCACAGTAGCCGCCTGGCTCATCGACATGGCAGCAGAAAAAGAAGAGGGGAGGTGAGCAGCATGGAAGAACTCCAAGAACGCCTCAAACAAGCCGAACTCGCGTTAAGCGCTGTCAAGGACGCGCTCAACGGTGCGCCGCTCCCGCACGACCCCGACTTCGTGAAGAAGTGGAGGCTCCTGCAAAGCCAGGTCAACCGGGCCAGCACCACGCAATTGAACCTGACCTTCCTACTCACGAAAAGAGGGTCACTGTGAATTGCTACAACTGCGGGCAGATACTCAGCCCACTCACGGAGCCAGCGTCCGCGCTGGTGCACACGCACTGCGTCAACAGCATTTTCAGCAAGCGACTGTCTCACCTGCGCGGGCAAAAAAGGATAGTGGAGCCCAGGACCTTCCTCGTCACCGTAGCTACGCCTCAGCCGAAAGTGCCAGGCCTCGACCCCACAGGGCGGCCCTCCTTCTACCGGAGGCTCGACATGGCCACCCGCCCAGCCCTAGCACAAGCCGAACGGGAAGCAGGACAAGACTGGGACGTCCAGTTCTGCCTCCCCTTATACGACACCACCAGGGCGATCACCTTCCAAGTGCTCGCCACTTCGCAGAAAGGACTCATCAAATGATCGGTGATATTGAGCGGCAACGGCTCGCCACGCTCGAAGCACACCACAAGAATCTCAGCGAATACGCGCACGAGCATGTCACGAACATCTACGACCAGATATTCGACACAGACAAGCAGATCGCCACGCTCGAAAAAGAAAATCGCGACATTGCAAAAGCAGTAAGGAACATGAAATGACCACGCCAGACCACAACACGCAACCCGCCACACGCCTCATGGCCCGCTACCAGCACCTCAAAGAAACCATCGCCCAATACAAAACCGAAATGGACAACATCAAAACCCAGCTCGCACACACCTTCCCACAAGGCGGCGAAATCGATGGACACAAAATCAGCATCACCCGCGGCAGAGTGTCCTGGCCGAAAGTTGCTAAAGCCTTCCCCATGACTGACTTCCCGCAACTCTACCGACAAGAAATCGTCATCGACCAAGAAAAAGCGCAAGCCCAGATCGCCCCCGCCACCCTCGACCAATACCGCACTGAAAGCACAGTGAGCATCCGATGACCCCAACAATTGGCTTACAACCCGCAACAAACCTAGAAAACCAACAAGCCGTCATGCACGCGATCCGCAAAATCATCGAAACCACTATCCGCAACCAGCCCCGCAGCCTACAAAAAACAATCGGCCCCAGTGAGATCGGCACACCATGCGACCACTGCCTCGCAGCACGCCTCGCCGGGTGGGCCAAGAACGACACTGAGATCGGCTGGCTCGCCTTCATCGGCACCTGCGTGCACGCGTGGCTCGAACACCTCTTCAACACCGTCGACAAGGAAGAAAACAGCCTCGGCAGACCCCTCACATTCCTCGCCGAACAGCGGGTAACTGTCGGCCAAATCCGCGGCGTTGACATTATCGGGTCAACCGACCTGTACCTACCCGACCAAATGGGAACCAACCCCGGTGGAGGCATGACGATCGATTGGAAAATCGTTGGCGATTCCACCTTGAAAAAGGTTAAGAACAGTGACGATCCTGGCCCCAAATACACTGCCCAAGCCCACCTGTACGCGAAAGGCTGGAATGCGGCAGGATACCCAACAACGCATGTATGCGTGTACTTCATGCCACGAAACCAAATGAGCCTCGACAAAGGCTACTGGTGGATAGACGAATACCGCCCGCAAATCGCTCAGACGGCGCTAGAGCGGGCCAACAACCTCGCCGTGAACCTTGACGCCCTCGAAACCATCTCCACTCAGGTGCGAGACCAGTGGATCACATCCCTCGACCGCGCCCCGGACTGCTGGGACTGCAAGAAATACGACGACTACCACACGGACGCTAACGGGCAAACCAGCCTCGCTGGCGTACTCAACCTCTAATTAATCCTCACACGGAAAGAAGGGAACAATCATGTTTGATCTGAACGACGCGCTCGCCTCCAACGGTGGCAAAACCTTGAAACCCGAAACCATCGGCGAAACACTGGGCGGTGTTATCACTGCCACGGAAGTACGCCAGGTAAACAATTTCTCGACAGGCAAACCAGACTTTTGGGACGATGGCAAGCCAAAAAACCAGATCGTGATCACCGTGAAAACCGGCGGCACAACCGAAGACGGTGAAGACGAGCAGGGCAACATTTACGTCAAGACGTGGGGCGAGCAGAAACAAGCGCTCATAGCCGCGATTAAAGCTAGCGGGCTGGCTGACGCGAACACGGCGCTCGCACCGGGCAACCGGTTCACGGTCACGTTCAAAGGTGAGAAACCCTCTGATAATCCGCGTTTCAACGCGGTCAAGATTTACGAGTACAAGATCGTCCCGCAGGCGAATGTGGGTGGCGTCCTCGAGGACACTCCAAGCCCACAGCAGGCTGCCCCGCAACCTGTCGAAAGCACCGCCACCACTCCTGCCCAGACAGCTAGGAAACTGATCGCCTCCGGCCTGGACGATCAGACGATCGCCACCGCTACCGGGCTTGACCCAGCAGTCATCGCCGCCCTACGCGCAGCATAAGCCGCCCGCCCCCAACCAGGTGGCGGGGACGCCACACGCCCCTTCGAGCGTCACCCTGATACGAAGGGGCACCAGGTCCTGACAGGCCTCATACCGGGTTCAACTCCCGGCAGGACCACTAAAACAACGAACACGCAGCTAGGTCTTTAGCTTTCACGCTCAAACTTACGAGGAGTTTCAACAGATGGACATCGAGTCAAGAGCCAAGGAACTGGCCGACGCTGGGATCGGAATCATCCCGATACACCAACACGACCCTGAAAACGGTGACAAACGACCCGCCATCAACTGGAAACGCATCCAAACCCAACACCTCACTTCCGCCGAAATAAACCAATGGTTCACCCGCGACCAGTACGGCATCGGTGTGGCAATGGGAGCCACCTCAAACGACCTCATGCTCATCGAACTAGAAGGCCGCGGCGTAAACCTCCTACCCACCCTCACCCAAAATGCCCAACGCATAGGAGCCAACCACCTGTGGCGACGCATGTTCGGCTGGAGCGAACGAACCCCCTCCGGCGGCTTCCACTGGTACATTTTCGCTCCTGGAAACACCAGTGGTAACAGGAAGCTCGCACGCGACAAGAACGACGACGTTCTAGCCGAGACCCGTGAAAACGGCGGCTACAGCGTCGTTGCGCCCTTAGATGGTGAACGGTACCACCACACCGGCCGTGGCGCTTGGCCGCTCATACCCGGCGGGCCAGCCACGGCAGGAACATTCACCCCTGACGAACTCGACACCCTCCTGTCAGTCTTCCGCACCATCGATGAAAAACCAATCGACACAACCGCGCCAACCAGCCAACCCGTCTACACGCCGCCAGCACAGCGCCACCCCCACAGTGGTATCACCCCCGGCGACGATTTCGAAGACAAAACCAGCTGGACTGACATCCTCACACCGCACGGCTGGACCCCCGTCTTCACGCGCGGCAGTGAGACTTTCTGGCGCAGGCCAGGCAAAAACAATGGCATATCCGCCTCCACCGGGCACACAGACGACAGGGACAGGCTCTGGGTATGGTCAACCTCCACCAGCTTCCAAACTGAAACACCATACACAAAATTCGGCGCATACACCCTACTCGAATTCAACGGTGACCACACCGCCGCTGCCAAACACCTCGCCGCGAAAGGCTACGGCAAACAAGCCGAACACCCACGCGACCCCGTCGGCCTGGACAAGTTCATTCAGCAAGGCTCCCAGCCAGCAAGCACGGCCACGCCGCAAACCCATAGTGAAACCGGCGATCCCCTCACTGTGACCGAACCACCCATTTACACGCGCACCGACGACGGCAACGCACTACGCTACGCCGACACATACCAAGGCCAACTCCGATACGTCCCAGAAAAGAAAGCCTGGGCACACTGGGACGGCCACAAATGGAACCTCGAAAACGGTGACGCCACCGCAGCCGAAGCAGCCCGCGCCCTCGCCCGAAACCTCCCCACAGACGACAAAGCAGACGAAAACCACAAACGCCGCTCACTGTCCGCCACCTCAATCCGAAACATGCTCAACCTAGCTAAAACCTCAAGAAACATGTACACGCCCATAACCCGTTTCGACGCAAACCCATACATTCTCAACACCCCCGCAGGCACCATCAATCTCCGAACCGGACAACTAACCCCACCCAGCCCCAATACTCTCTGCCTACGTTCCACACAAGTCGCACCTGAATGGGGGACTCCTACCCCCGTATGGAAAGACTTCATCGCCGACACATTTGCTGGTGAACCTGACCTAGCCCACTATGTCCAGAGCTTCCTCGGCATGGCCATCATCGGCGAAGTCCGCGAACAGGTCTTCGCGTTCTTCAACGGAGCCGGCGCTAATGGAAAGTCCACCCTCCTCAACGTCATCCAACGCATTCTAGGAACCGGTGACACCGGCTACACCATAGCTGTCCCCGCAAACATGTTCCTCGCAGGTGCCGACCGACGCCACCCAGCTGAAATCGCCGCCCTCCAAGGAGTCCGCCTAGCAGCCACATCGGAAATCGAAGAAGGCCAAAACTTCGCAGAAGCCCGAGTCAAACTACTGACCGGATCCGACATGATTTCGGCACGTTTTATGGGAGGAAACTTCTTTACCTTCCGCCCCTCACACACCATTATCATGCTTTCCAATCATGAACCCGAGGTGCAATCCGGCGGTGACGCGTTTTGGAGAAGAATTAAAAAAGTGCCCTTCAGCAACGTCGTCCCCATTAGCGAGCGAGACCCTGAACTCGAAGCAAAACTCATGAATGAAGCCCCAGGAATACTCGCCTGGATTATCGACGGCACTCTCGCCTACCTCGCAAACGGTCTTACCGAGCCCCAAGCTGTCAAGGTCGCCACCAAAGTGTATGCAAACGAGCAAGACACTGTCCAAATGTTCATCGACGACATGTGCGAACTGGGCAACCCCAACGCGCAGCATATGCAAGTCAACGTCGCTAAATTCCGATCCGAATATGAAACATGGTGCCGCCAGAATGCTTATGAGCCCGTGGGGGCCAAGACGCTTACTCAACGCCTGCGAGCGCACGGAGTCCATTCAACCAAAGGCGGCAGGGGGGCGCGATTTTACGCTGGTATTCATATTCCAGACCTAATGCAATCGACCTTTGACAACGTGTTGGGAGGTCTTGAATGAGGGTGGCACTTCGTTCCAGCAAGTGCCACCCAGCAGGCTGGCAAATGCCACCTTTGACCCTGTTTTTGGTGGCAGGTGGCACTTGGGTGGCACTTCAAAATAAGCCAAGTGCCACACGACTAAACCGCGCTAACAAGCCAATTAGTTACTTCTGGGTGGCACTTGGGCACTTGTTTTTAATATTCACGCGTATAGGGCTGGAAAGAAACTGTAAGTTAGCCGCTGTTTTTTACAAGAAAACGTGTATATACGGAGCTGATTCAAAAATAAGTGCCTCAAGTGCCACCCAGCAGGCTGGAAAACGCTATTTTCCAACTAAAAACAGGGTGGCACTTTGTTTCCAGCAAGTGCCACCTGTGCCCGTTTTTCTCCTCATCGAATTTTTGACAGGAAGATTCCATGCGTGAAACCGAAATCGAACACAAACTCTGCTACACCGTCACCCAGGCCGGGGGCCACTGCTGGAAATTTACCAGCCCCGGCACCGCAGGCGTACCTGACCGGATCGTGCTCCTGCCCGGCGGACACGTCGGCTTCATCGAACTCAAAGCCCCCGGCAAAAAGCTCCGACCACTCCAACAATGGCGGCTCGAACAAATCCACGCACTCGGTATCCCCGCTCACGTCATTGATCATCCCGACCAGATTCAGGAGGCTCTTGATGCAATACGAGCCGCATGACTACCAGAGGAAAGCCCTCACCCACCTGCTCATACACAAGAACGCGGTTCTGCTTTTGGACATGGGCCTTGGGAAAACAGTCATCACACTCACAGCCCTACAAGCACTCCTTAAAAACGGGCTCACCCACCGCGCCCTGGTGATCGCCCCAAAAAGGGTCGCCTCCTCTACTTGGCCCAGTGAGATCGCCAAATGGGATCACTTGGCAGACCTGGATGCGGTCATGCTAACTGGTACTCCCACACAGCGGAAAGCACTGGCTGCAAGCAGCGCCCCGCTGCATATCATCAACCGTGAACTCGTGCCCTGGCTCGTCCAACACCACACGAAATGCGGTTGGCCATACGACACTGTCATCATTGACGAACTCTCATCATTCAAAACCCATAATTCGCAGCGCAACAAAGCCCTCATGAAAGTGCGGAGCCGCATTAACCGTATGATCGGACTGACCGGTACTCCCACTTCTAACGGGCTGCTTGATCTTTTCGGGCAGTACAAGGTGATCGACCCTTCGATTTTCGGCACTCGTATCACTGCCTACCGTGAACAGTATTTCAAGCCTGCCAAGTATGTGTATGGTCGCCCGGTGGATTGGCAGATCAAGCCGGGAGCTAGCGAGGAGATTTATGAGAAGATCCGGCCTGTTACTTTGTCAATGACCGCTAAGGACTTTTTGGATGTTCCGCCTGTGGTGTATGCCGACTACCCGGTGGCGATGCCCAATCAAGCCACAGCGTCATACCAGGCGCTTAAACGTGACCTGGTAGCCGACATTGCCGGGCAGAGTATTGATGCGGGGAGTGCTGCCACTCTGGCAGGTAAGCTTCTCCAGCTTGCTAACGGTGCTATCTACACTGGGGAAGGCCAGTGGCGGAAGGTGCATGTCGCCAAGTTGGATGCTTTGGAGGACATAGTCGAGTCGGCTAACGGCCAGTCGTTGTTGGTGGCGTATTGGTTTAAGCACGATTTGGCCAGGATCTGTGAGCGGTTTCCGCAAGCGCGGCTACTCGATAAGGAGCGGGATTTTGCGCAGTGGAATGCCGGGAGGATACCACTGGGGTTGATTCACCCGGCTAGTGCTGGGCATGGGCTGAATCTGCAAAGCGGTGGTCATTTGATTGTGTGGTTTTCGCTCACGTGGAGTTTGGAACTGTATCAGCAGTTGAATGGGCGGTTGCACCGGCAAGGTCAGACTCGCCCGGTCACCGTCACTCACCTCATCACGGAGGGGACGATTGACCGGAAAGTGTTAACTGCTTTGCAGCGTAAAGACTTTTCGCAGGGTGCGTTGATTGACGCGGTTAAAGCGGAACTGAAACAGGAAGGCGCACGGTGAGTACTACACACACAGCCATTCGGACAACCAAAGCCATTAACGAGTTATCCGACATAGCCTCGTGGCTTCCGCTGCTGACCCGCCAGTCCACCATCGTGTATGGCGTGAGGTCAGCTAGGGTTACGCCAGCTAGGTGCGCCCGGCATGATGGGTTGCCGTTTGGTCTTGACCATCGGATCGACCAGACGGATGATGGGTGGCCGGGGATTAGGACGCATGTGGGTGCTTTGGAAATCCTCGCCTCGTATGCTCGTGTGATTGCTGGTGAGCGAGGCACTCACACTACCGGCAGTCCGATTGCTGACCTGCAGCGTGACATTCCCTGGGCAGTAGAGCATTATGCGGATGTGGATGCGGTGCTGACTGAGATTCACATGATCCACAATCACGTGGCGCGGCTCACTGGGCATGCGCCCGTGCTGGTGGGGTCGTGCATGTGCGGTGGCCGGATCTTCCGGTACCCCACGCGCAGGGGACTCACTGATCAAGCATGGTGCAACACGTGCGACTGCTTGTATCTCACGCGGGGTGATGCCGCCCGCCTGAGGCTCCAGCAGAGTGAGGATGTGAGTATCTACCTGACGCGCAGGGACCTGCGGACGATCTGGCCCACGCTCACGAGTAATCAGCTGGACTTGTGGGTGCATCGCGGGCTTGTCGTTCCGCGGGGTGGGCACCCGCGCACGTATCCGCTCGCGGTGGTGAACACGCGCATGCGAGGGTTGCGTACGCGATAATGTTTTGATAAAGTGAAAGATGTTTCAGGGGTGGACTATATTCACTTGACCCCATAGGGCCCTTTTCTACGGTGGGCCCGGTGGGGTCTTCACTATACGGGGCGGGGCTCCGCAGTTCTTTCATGCGGTCTGCAGAAGTTTTGAGATCCTTCCAGGCGATAGTTCCATAATCCGGGATATCTCGCGGACAGTTAAGCCTGATGCTCTTAATTGCGTGACTGTTCGCCTAGATGCTCGCGACGCTTCAGCTTGGAGAGTGGCAGCATTTCTCGCAAGTTTTTTAGTTTTAGCTACATCCTCATTGAAGACTCCAGCATCGATGTGGATGTCGAGAGAATAATCTTTTACTCCGAGGAGAGCCAATGCGTCAGTAACGGTATTCTCGATGTCTGTAAGCCGGCGCACTTGAGAATGGTAGGCTTCGTTATCGATTGTTATTTCGAGTCCCCACCAGTCGCTATCACGGAATGCTTTGACCAGTACGGTTTTCATTTTTGTAGCTCCTTTTTGAATTTTCGGATGGTGGCCTTAGCGGTTTGCTCAGGGATATCGGGATGGCGTCCAACAAGATCCGTAACGGGGCCGATGGTAACTTTCGTGTGGCGTTTGCCTTCCGTGACGATCATGGCATGACCGGATTGTTTAGCGATCATCTTGAGTTGCTTCATGAGGTGTCCCCGTTTCATACTTTAAGTATACACCTATAGACATGCAGTTGTCTATACTGGTAAACAGTATGGTGGTGACACTAGCCGCATGACAACATCACGCACTGGCACAGCCAAATGGAAACGCGTCGCAGCCCAAGCCAAACGCAATGCCCAAGCAAACGGACAAACCAACTGCCCGCTGTGCCACACTACTCTCAACTACGAGCGTGGCTACACGCCAGCAAGCGCTGAAGCTGACCACATTATCGCCTACTCTCTCGGCGGCACAGACACCCTCGACAACGTGCGAATCATCTGCCGACACTGCAACCAATCACGCGGAAACGGCAAAAACACGCGCAAGCCCCGCAAGCGCAGGGCGATACGTGCTAAACACACCCGCATACGCACAACCGCATACTCCCCCACCTGGTAAACCCCGGCGCGCAACCCCACCCTAGGGGGGCATGACCCCCACCACCCCAGACTCGCCCCCCAAGGGTGTATAGCGAAATCTCTCCCCGTGTTTTTCCCGTTCACCCCAGCAAAACAGACACGAAACCAGACCGGAGAGGCCCATATGCCAGGTATGAAAGTCGTTGGCGGCGTGGAATACGAACCAAAACGCAAGCAGGCACCAAGAAGCAAGCCTAAAAAACTAAGTGTCACGCAAGCAGCGAGCAGCGGAGACGCTCGAGCACTACTAGTAGCAATGCGCGACAGGGTTGCTCGCGCTGTGGAGTCAGAGGAGACCCCAGCACGCGACTTAGCGTCGCTAACAAAACGGCTGATGGATATTACGCGCGATATTCAATCAATGGACGAGCAGACTGGTGTGGGGGTGCCTGTTGACGCTGGTGACGAAGAATTCGACCCCTCTACTATCTGAAGCCGCGAAGCACTTGCAAGTACCCAGTGGGATTGTTTCCACTGGGTTTTCTGCTGTGAGAGCGCAGTGCACGAAACTTGGTATCCATTTTGACCAGTGGCAAGACGGCTTGGGTTCTCTCATGCTGGCGAAGCGGCGTGATGGGTTGTACGCGGCTGGCGTGGGTGGGGTTGTCATGTCGATTCCTCGCCAGACTGGTAAGACGTACACAGTTGGGTGGATTATTTTCGCCTTGTGCATGCTGGAGCGGGGGCTGACGGTTATCTGGACTGCGCATCGTACTCGCACGTCGACGGAGACGTTTCAGCAGATGCGTACGATGTGTCGCAGGCCGGGGGTTGCGCCTTTCATAGAGGGTGTCCGGTCTGCGAACGGTGAGCAGCAAGTTATGTTCAAGAACGGTTCGCGTATTTTGTTTGGCGCGCGCGAATCAGGGTTTGGTCGCGGGTTTGCGATGGTGGATGTGCTTGTGCTGGATGAGGCGCAGATTCTCAGTGAGAACGCGATGAGTGACATGGTGCCTGCGACGAATGCTGCGCCGAATGGGCTTGTAATCATGATGGGCACGCCGCCACGTCCTAAAGATCCGGGGGAAGTTTTTGAGGATAAGCGCAAGATGGCGCTTCATGGGGCTCCTGACACGTTGTATGTGGAGTTCGGGGCTGATGATGGTGTGGATGTGGGCGCGTGGCCTGCTGGCAGGGTTGACTGGCAGGAGGTGGGGCGGGCGAACCCGTCTTTTCCTCACCGAACGTCTAAGAGCGCGATTTTGCGTATGAAGAATCTGCTCGGGTCGGTGGAGAATTTTCGTCGCGAAGCATTGGGCTTGTGGGATGAGGAGAACATAACCCACGCGATCAGCATGGATGCGTGGAATGCTTTAACGGTTCCTGCTGACAGTGTCCCATCTGGGTTGCGGTGGTGCGCGGCAGTGCGTTTCAGTGTGGATGGGTCAAGCGTGGGTGTTGCGCGGGCTGGTCGTGAGGCGGGCAGGTCTAAGCGCGTGCATGTGGAGCTCGCGCCGCGCGGGGTGCGCACTATGGGTGATGGTGTGGCGTGGATCGTGAACTACCTGCTTTCGAATCGTGAGAGGTGGGCGCAAATTGTCGTTGACGGGAAGAGCGGGGCGGCTGATCTTGTGGATCGGCTTCGCGGTGAGAACGTGCCTGCCCGCGTGTTGTGGACTCCGACGGTTAATGAGGTGATAGCGGCGCATTCGATGATGGATGCGGCTATTAAGGAGGGAACGCTCACGCATTTGGATGATGAGGAGCTTTCTAGCGAGGTGAGCGTGGTAGTTAAGCGGAAGATCGGTAGTGCCGGGGGTTTTGGTTGGCATGCGCCGGAAGGAACAACCAGCGTGGGGCTTGACGCTTTGACGCTTGCTCATTGGGCTGCTCGCACGACGCGGCGCAGACCGAAAACAAGTAGTGGTGAAAGGGGGGTGTTTATTTTATGACGTTGATTCCGGTACTAGCAGAGCTTTCAGAAGGCGAGCAGGAAGCGCTTGCGCGCATGTGGCGCATTATTGAGAGCAAGGCCGCGAAGAATGACTTGTTGGACGTTTATTATGATGGGCACCGCGCTTTCCACGATCTGGGGATTAGTATTCCACCGCAGATGAGTCAGGTTCGTGCCGCATTGGGGTGGCCCCAGAAAGCGGTGAGCATGCTCGCACGCAAACACCGTTTCGAAGGGTTCACTCTTGGTGGCAACCTTGATCCTTACGATGTGGGTGAGACACTGGAGCGCTCCTCGTTTACCTCCGAACTGTCGATGTGTATTAGCGCAGCCTACAAACAGGGGTGCGCGTTTCTCACCGTGCTTCCGGGCGACACTAGGGCAGGTGAGCCTGAGGTCATGGTTCAGGCGCGTTCAGCGCGCTGGACGACCGGATTGTTTGACCCGCGTACTCGCGTGCTCAAAGCCGCGCTGGCAATCACGAGCACGCGCAGTGAGGAAATTGAAAAAGACATTTTCGCGTCCGCTCCGACTGGTTTTATTCTCTTCTTGCCTGACGTTGTTGTTCAGGCTGATCGTACGGGCGGGGCGTGGCAGGTGGAGCGTTACGCGAACCGGACGGGTCGTGTTCTTGTTGAACCGTTGGCGTATGACCCGCAGCTTGGCCGAAGGTTCGGGCGTTCGCGTATCACCCGCGAGGTCCGGTATTTAACGGACGCTGCGATCCGCACTTTGGTGCGCACGGAGACCAGCGCTGAATTCTTTTCCTCGCCTCAACGGTGGATCGTCGGGGCGGACCCTGAAGCGTTTCAGAAGGCGTCAAGGTGGAGCGCAACGCTTGGCCGCGTGCTGGGGCTCACGATGAACGAGGAGGGGAAAAACCCTGAGGTGGGTCAGTTCCCGCAGATGAGCATGGACCCGCATCTAGCGATGTACCGTCAGTTGGCGCAGAACCTGTGTGCGGCGGTGAACCTTCCGATGAGTAGCGTGGGGATTTTTGGTGATAATCCGGCGTCTGCTGAGGCTATGCAGGCAGCTGAGTACGCGCTTTCGGACGAGGCGGAGTACCAGTGGGGTATTTTCCGCCCCGCGTTGCGTAGGCTCGCTGAAGACATTGTCATGGTGAGGGATCATTTGGCCGCTCCGCCTGAGGATTCGTGGCAGCTTGGCGTCAAATGGGTGTCTCCGCGTTATGTGAGCCCGCAGGCAGCTTCGGACTTCATTGTGAAGGTCGTGGGCGCGATCCCGAAAGTGGCTGACACGAACGTTGCGCTTCGCCACGCAGGGTTCTCGCCTGAAGAAATCATGGAGATTAATTCTCAGCAGGATCGTGAGGAAGGGGCTCGCCTGCTGGCTCGCATAATCGGCGACGAGGAGAAGCCCGAGGAACCGCAGCAGCCTACGGCCCTGGTTGAGCCTGTGGGGGTGGGTGGTGACTAGTCGGGGCGACATGGACGCGTTCCATGCTCGCCGTGACCCCGTCCTCAAGCAAGCGCGCAAGGATCTTGAGATTTTGCTTAGGCGTGTGGAGGGTTTGAGCGCGGATCAGGCTCGTGACGTGCTACTAAAGGCATTTCCTGCCTTGGAAGAAAAATACGGTTACGAGGTTGTTCGCCTTGCTGCCCAATGGTACGAGGAGCTGCGGGAGCAGGCTATCGGCGAGCCATTCACAGTGATGACCGCGCCTTTTAATCATGAGGCAGCTACAAGGTCGGCCAAATCGGCCGTGCGTCATGTGTATAAGGATCAGCCTGATCATGAGGCGCTCAGGCGTGAATTGTCTGCGGCGTTGAATCGTCATTTGGTCAAGCGTTGTAATGACACGATCGCGTTGAACGTGAACAGGGAGGGCAAGCGTACTCGCCCCGGGTGGGCGAGGGTGCCGCGTGGGGCGAAAACGTGCGCGTTTTGTTTCATGCTCGCCTCGCGTGATTTCACGTATAAGACGGCTGATACTGCTGGGCTTGAGGGCCAGTATCATGATGATTGTGATTGTTTGATTGTCCCATCGTGGGATGAGAACCCTGCGATTAGTGGCTACCATCCTGACGAGTATTACCAGACGTATAAGGCGTCGCGTGATGCGGTGGCTGATGCGGAAGGGAACTTTTCCACCAGTGATGTTCTCGCTGACCTGCGTAAGCGTAACCCCGGGCGTTTCACCGACAGTGTCAAACCGAAAAAGAGCGGATCTAAAGGCAAGGGAGAAGAACATGTACATTTTCTTGGAAATCCTGTCGGTATAAAAGAACGCTGGGAAAGGCAAAAACTTTTACATTCCGATCTTTCTGATTTATGGATTGATGGTGAGTCTGTTGAAGTTCTCGAAGAGCACGAGATCTATTTTCTCGAAAAATTCGAGGCGTTAGGAGAACGCGCAAAATGGATTCCGAAAGATCGTTTAACTCGTAAGCCTACTAATGATTTTATTTGGTTAACGCGAAGCGAAATGATTGTCGAACTAAAATCTGTTAGCGGGAAATACTCTTCTATAAAAAGCAGAATACAAGATGCAGTAATAAAAGCGAAAAGGCAACAGGTAGACAAACAAATCTTTATTATTGATCTCGGGAATCGGAAACTTCACTCCAAGCTTAGAAAACAACTCGAAAAATATAATATTCGAGTGAAGAAGGGGCTTATCCAACGCCTCTACGTAATGTCAGAAGATGGAACCGTTCTCGAAGAGATCAAACTGAAAAAATAAGCGGTGGGCCCAAGCCCCGCCTTTTCAGCGCAGAAACGCCTAGCCGTATTTCAGGCGGCAGGGGAGACCCACCTAGGACCACTATAACACAGCAGCTTATAAGTGGGGTTTTGTTATGCCCGAAATACCTGCCACGGGCTCTTTTTTGGCGGGGTAAGTAAGTGCCGACGGGCATTAAACGGGGAGGGGACACTCATGTCTGATTCAACCGCAAGCATCAACACTGGTGCCAACGGGGCAGGAAACACGAGCGAGTTCAAACCGGTCACCACGCAAGAAGACCTTGACCGGATTATTGAAGCCCGCTTGGGTAGGGAACGCAAGAAATACGCCGACTACGACCAGCTCAAAGAACAAGCAAACAAGCTTGAAAACGTTCAAGCCAAGCTCACCGAGGCTGAGAGCAAGCTCGGCGAATACCACAAGCGCGAACAGGTAACGCAGTGGAAAACCAAGGTCGCTGCTGACACTGGTGTGCCGGCCAGCGTACTGAGGGGTTCGACTCTTGAAGAGATCACCGCGCACGCGTCTTCCCTGCAAGCAATCCTCAAAGACCAGCCTTCCGCGCCTATTGTGCGCACGCAAGGCGATCAACCAGACTCACATGCCAGTGCCGGGCAAAAGTTCGTCAGGGAACTGTTCGGCACTAACTAAACGAAAGGGGGACGCCTACTATGGCTGTTTTCTCAACTACTGACACAAAGGTACTCATGCCCCGCGAAATCGCGGACGGCATGGTCAAAGAAGCACGCACAACAAGCCTTGTCGCTAAACTGTCAGGCCGAAAGCCCATGCGATTCGGTAACCAAGACATTATCGTCTTCAACGATTTCCCCAAGGCGGAATTCGTCGAGGAAGGCGCAGAAAAGTCTTCAACTGGTGGCGCTTTCACCTCAGTGACCGCCGTGCCTCACAAGGCACAAGTCACTATGCGGTTCAACGAAGAAGTCTTGTGGGCTGCTGAGGACTACCAGCTGACTGTTGTCCGCGAGCTTGCCGACGCAGGACAAGTCGCCCTCTCCCGCGCCCTCGACCTTGGCTTGTTCCACCGCATTAACCCGCTCACCGGTAAGACGATCACGTCATGGGACAATTACCTTGCCGGCACGTCTAAGAAGGTCGTGGCGGATAAGGCTGATGCGGATGATGATTTCCGCGCAGCCGCGGGTCTTCTCATTAACACTGAGCACTCGTGGGGTGTTAATGGTGCGGCGTTCGACCCGAAGTTCTCGTGGAAGCTCGCCTCCCTGAAGGCTAAGGATGGGGCGGGCGAGACTTCGGCGATGCGCTACCCGCAGCTCGGGTTCGGCACGAACGTCACCCAGTTTATGGGCGTAAACGTTGCCCAGGGCAACACGGTTTCAGGTACTCCTGAAGCTACTGACACGGGGGTTCGCGCGATCCTCGGTGATTTCCAAAACGGTGTGCGCTGGGGCGTGCAACGCCAACTTCCTATTGAGCTGATCCGTTTTGGTGACCCTGATGGTCAAGGTGATTTGAAGCGCCGTAACCAAGTCGCGTTGCGTCTTGAAATCGTCTACGGGTGGTACGCCTTCGTTGACCGGTTCGCAATCATCACGAAGGGCGCGACCAGTGAGGCTGCGTGAGCGTGAAAGCGGCGTACTAGTGGACGTGGATGAGGAAACAGCAGAAACACTACTCGCTAGTGGTTTCATTGTTGACAAGCCCACGCCCACTAAACGCCGCCCCGCTAAGAAGGGGTGACCATCATGGAGGATACTGAAGCGTTCGCCACTATCACGGATTTTGAGAAACGCTGGGTTGGCTTATCCGAACGGGACGCTTTACGTGTGGAAGCCCTCCTTGAAGACGCGTCGGACTTGATTCGTTCAACGTGCCCGGATTGGCGGGACGTTCCGGTTTCCACGCTGAAGCGCATTACGTGCCAGGTGGCTAGGCGCGCGCTCATATCGCTGAGTGAAGCATCGGGCGTGGGAGTGTCCTCCATGAGTACGACGGATGGGCCTTTTACTCAGCAGATTTCGTATGCGAACCCGCAAGGCGACCTGTACTTGACCAGAAGTGAGAAAAAGTCTCTCGGCGTGGGCGTTTCCCGCGCTTTCGAGGTCGACCTTCTCGCAGACAGTCGGGAGCCGAATCATGATGGATGAGTGGAAGGTTCCTGTCACGCGGCTCAGGCCCTCTGATGGGGGTGTTGACGAGTATGGGGATCGGCTTCCAGGCGTGGAGACCGAATCGCCTCTACCGCCTGCCCTGTTCGCTCCTGGGCGCACCAGTGAACCTGTCCAACCTGGGGAACGGCCGGTTATCACGCTGCCCGCTTTGTATTGGCGTGGTCATCATCCTGACGTGAAGCCTAGTGACCGCATCAAGGTGATGGGAAGCGTGTACAGGGTGGAGGGTGAGCCCGCGTGGTGGCCGACCGGCATGGTTGTCACGCTTAAAGGGGTTGACGATGGCACGTAAAACACGACTATTCATTAACCCTAGTGCGACGAGTGAACTACTAGCCGGCGGGGCGACTCGCCGCGTGGTGGGGCGCGTAGCTTCTCGCATGAGGGACGAGTGCGGCATGGAGTTCGATGTGCGCGTACGAGTCGGTAAGCGTGTGAGGGGCTACGTGGTGGCTGGGAGTCCGAAAGCTCGCGCCCGGCAAGCTAAACACCACCTGCTTGAACGCGCGGTCGGCACGGTGACGGGGGGCAGCTCATGAGCACCATGTTTCATGGTGTGGACGCCAAGTTGGAGGTCCTAGCTTATTTGAAGACGCGTGTGGGGGTTCCTGTCGTGTCCACGCGCCCCGATAAGGCGGACGCGCCCAAACAGTTCGTCCGGCTTATCACCACTGGTGGGGGTGGCAGGACCAGCAGGATCCTACAAGACGCTCTCGTCACCGTTGATTCCTACGCGGAAACTTCGGCCCGAAGCATGCGGCTCGCTCTCAATGTTGACGCGCTCATCCATCAGATGCCCACCATAAGCGGCCACATCGTGCAAGTGCGTGGCTCCTACCCATCAGAGTTTCCCGACCCTGAAACGGGGCAGGCTCGCTGCACTGCAACTTATCAATTCACAGTGAAAATTCCACAAGCAACCAATTAAAAAAAGGGAGATAGTAATGGCTGAGTTAAACGCTGATTTTGCGCACATGTTCGGATCCGACAATGACGCGCTGTATCTCGCAAAATACACGAAAGAACTAGCCGACAAGCTCGACAAGCTCACCACGCTGACCGACAAGACACCAGACGGCCTCGTCGACTGCGGTTGGATCAGTGATGAGGGCATGGAACTCGGATTCGATGACTCCACCGACGACCTGAAAGGCTACCAAGGCCACGGCGTCGTCAAGACGTTCATGACTGATTCCACGACGTCTTTCACTGCCGCACTACTGGAATCCAAGCTCCAGACGGTCGTCACCTATCTGGATGGTGAAGTCGAAAAGGCCGGTAGTGATGCTGTGCGTATCAAGGCGAAGTCCTCCCGGCAGGTGAAGGACTTGTGCGGCATGGTCGACCTGTACGACACGTCTAACGAGGAAATTCATTTCCGTTATGTGTTCCCGCATTTGACGCTGGGTGAGCGCGAGGGGCTGGCGTTCAAGAATGGTGATATCAGCGCGTATAACTACACACTGAAGGTGCTGGGGAATTATTACCTGATTTCTAACGCGCCAGAAATGCTGGAGGGCGCGTCTGCTGCCCCGGCTTCGTCTGGTGCGGAAAGCCACTAATTCGGGTAGTGGCTGTGGTGCGCTAGGTCGTGCCGGGGTGGCGTCCTTGTCCTTCCGCCCCCTGGCACGACCCGCACCATTTAACTCAATTTTCTTTGCGGAAGAATAGGAAATCTTTCTATGGCTAAGCAAGCATCACCAGCTCGTCAGGCGCAACGCTCACGCCAGCGCACACAGGCAAAAGCCCGTGAAGCAGCCAAGCGTGAAACCAGCGTCGTGAAAGACACTGAAAACAAGAAGATCACGGTTACCTGCCGTGGTATCACCGTTGATTTGACACAGGATCTCTTTGACGATTTTGAAGTCCTGGACGCGTTGAACTCAGATAACCCATTCCCGCTGATACACGCTATCTGGCCTGACCCCGCAGAGCGCGCGGCAGCGTTGGAGCCGTTGCGTGGCAAGAATGGAAAAATCACGATGGAAGCCGTTGTCACGTGGCTCGGTGGCGTGATTGAAGCGGTTGATGGGGGAAAATCCTCGGGTTCGTCCGACTGACGGGCGAATACTGGGAGCCACTAGAAGCCAGCTTCCAAGCCGAATACGGCATCAATCTGACTGATATTTTCACTGGCAGATTGTCGCTGCGTAGGGCTGCCGTGCTGGCTGCGAACCTGCCGCCCGGGTGTGCGCTCATGCGTGCGATGGGCGGCCCCGCGTCAGTCAGCGATGAGACAACCGCTGTTTTCCTCGCAGCAAACCGCCTGGTTTCAATCCTCTGGACAGGACTAGGTGGCAATAAGAACAAGGTTCCGCGCCCGCTGGAGCCACCTGAAGCCGGGTGGCAGGACAAACAGGCGGAACGGGAAGAACATGCTGCGCGTAAGGCTGCTAGGTGGATGAGCAGGCAGCACAACATAAGCGAATAGTGGAGGAAGAATGGCAGCCGCATCGGGGTATCAGCTAGGCACAGCGTGGATTCAAATCGCGCCATCCCTGAAAGGATTCCATAAAGAGGTCTCCCGACAGATGGGTGACCTCGGCGCTGGGAAAGCATCAAACAAGGCGTCCGGCGTAATTACTGGCGCCCTGGGCGGCGCTTTTAAGACCGTAACCAAGGTTGGTGCGGGTGCGCTGGGAGGATTGGGTGCTGCTGTCACTGGTCTGGCTGCTACTGGCGGTATTTCTCGCGCGTTGGCGATTGAGGACGCGCGAGCGAAGCTTTCCGGCATCGGCATGGACGCTGAAGGCGTCGACAAGGTCATGCAAAACGCCCTGAACAGCGTGAAAGGCACGGCCTACGGTTTGGGTGATGCGGCGACTGTGGCCGCGTCCCTGTCTGCGTCTGGCGTGCAGGCCGGATCCGATCTTGAGGGCGCGTTGAAGACGGTGGCCGACACGGCGCAGATCTCTGGCCGGTCGCTCACTGACGTGGGCGCGATTTTCGGGTCAGTCGCTGCGCGCGGAAAACTCCAAGGCGACGATCTCCTCCAGCTCACGTCCTCTGGCGTGCCAGTCCTCGCCATGCTCGGAAAACACCTGGGCAAGACCAGTGAAGAGATCTCCACTATGGTCAGTAAAGGCCAGATCGATTTCGAAACGTTTAATGCTGCAATGCAGGAGGGGATCGGCGGTGCCGCCCTGAAGGCCGGTGACACTTTCAAGGGCGCGTGGTCGAATATTAAGGCCGCGCTTGGCAGGCTGGGTGAGGGCGCGGCAACACCCATCCTGAACGCGTTGCGTGATTCTTTCAATAAGCTGATCCCAGTGGTGGACGCGGTGGCTACACAGGCCGGGCCGCTGTTTGAGCAGTTCGGCACGATCGTCGGTGACACCGCCGGTAAGATTACGAGCCTGATCACGGGGATTGTTGACGGTTCGTCTAGTGTGGACTGGTCGTGGGTCACTGCCCTGAAAGATGGCGTGGTGGATCTGGCGCAGGGCGGTTTCGCCGTCCTCAAGCCGGTGATCAGTGAAGCGTGGAACGTACTCCAAACGCTCGTCCCGGTTGTCGGCCGTGTACTGGGGAAGATCATGAGCCTGTCCGGCGCGGTCATGCGAAACAAAACGGCGATGAGTATTCTCGCTGGCGTGGCTGGCACTCTGGCTGGTGCGATCGGCGGCCTGAAGCTGGGTCGTGCGATCGGAGAATTCTACAAGCTGCAAAAAGCTGTCATGCTGGCGCGCCTCGCAAAAATAAAAGACACGGCTCAGACAGTGATCCTGAACTCCATGTACGCGGGCAGCTGGGTCAAGCAGCACGCCCTGGCTTTTGCTGATCTTGCTAGGAAAATGGCTGTTGCGACTGCGACGAAAGTCAAGGATATCGCGGTTTTGGCTGCTCAGAAGGGCGCGATGGTCGCGTCTACTGTCGCGACAAAGGGCGCGGCCATCGCTCAACGCGCCCTGAACCTCGCAATGAAGGCCAACCCGATCGGCTTGGTAATTACAGCTATTACGGCTTTGATTGGCGCTTTGGTGTGGTTTTTCACGCAGACCGAGGTTGGGAAGAAGGCGTGGGCGGCTATCACGAAAGCTTTCCAAGATTTTATTGCGTGGATCGGCCCAGCGTGGCAATCCTTGTGGGACGGGATCAGCGGAGTGTGGACGGCTTTCACCACGTGGATTAGTGACACGTGGAACGCTTTCACCGCGTGGCTCGGCGAGGCGTGGAATAGTTTCTGGACGGGGATCTCCAATTTCTTTAGCGGCCTGTGGGAGGGCATTAAGACCGTGTTTTTCACGGTGTGGGAGTTCATTAAAACCCTCGTCGTAGGCTATTGGACGTTCATTTTCACTACAGCGCAAACCATTTGGAATGGGCTCGTCTCCTTCTTCACCACCCTATGGGATGGGGTGAAACTCGTTTTCTCCACAGTGTGGCAGTGGATTGTTGATCTTGTGACTGGTGTGTGGAACGGGATCGTGGAAACGGCAACCGCGATTTGGAACGGGCTAGCAGGCTTTTTCACCGCCTTGTGGGAGGGCATTAAGACTGCTGCGAAAGCCGCGTGGGACTATTTTTCTACCGGCTTGTCTATCGTGTGGAACGCGATCATTGACACTGGTAAAAACCTGTGGAATGGGTTCCTCACGTTCTTTAAGAACCTGTGGGAAGGCCTCAAAACAGCTGCTAGCACAGCTGCAAACTGGGTGAAAGACAAGGTCACTGGAGCGTTCAATTCTCTTAAAGATGGTGCCATTAAGGCTTTCCAATTCATGAAAGACGGGATCGGGAAAGTCTGGGACTCCCTTAAGGAGATTGCTGCAAAACCAGTACGTTTCGTCGTGAACACCGTTTACAACGATGGGCTGCGGTCCCTCGTTAACAGTGTGGCAGACAAACTCTCACTGCCCGCTTCCTTGCGTCTTCCGCAGATCCGCCTCGGTTTTGCTGGCGGTGGCGTGTTGCCGGGGTACGCGCCGGGGCGTGATACTGTGCCCGCCTTGCTGTCAAAAGGTGAGGCGGTGCTCGTACCTGAATTGGTGCGGGCTATCGGGCCACGTAACATTCTGGCAGCAAACTACGCATATTCTGGTCGCCGCCCGGGTGGCGGAGCGCGGTTTGCTGGCGGCGGCATCGTCGGCTGGTTTAAGGACAAGGCAGCGGGTGTCATGGTTTTCTTATCTGACCCGCTTGGAGCCGTAGCTGACTTGATTACCGCGCCGGTGAGGAAACTGCTGAGTGGAGTAGGGGACTCGTTTTTCGCTAAAGCGGGTGCGGGTGCGGTTGAGAAGCTTCTTGGCGCTATCCCAGCGTTTTTCAAGGGGCAGTCAGAAAAGATCACGCCTCCGGGTGGGGCTGGGCTTGTCAGCGCTGCTATGCGGGCTGTGCGAGCCGGTATCCCGTACGTGTGGGGCGGTTCCACGACGGCTGGTTTGGATTGCTCGGGCCTTGTGTATTGGGCTGCTCAACAGCTTGGGCTCGGCTGGCCGCGTTTAACAGCGGCGGGCTACCAGTCTGGATCACGGATGGGTGGGGCTCCAGCTCCGGGCAGACTCCTGTTTTGGGGTAATCCAGCCTGGCACGTTGCTATTGCTGCTGGTAACGGGATGATGATCGAAGAGCCAAGACCCGGCTTATCTGCACGATTCACCTCAATTTGGGGGAACCCGTCTGTGGGCACGTATGGCGGTGGTGGTGGCCAGAGGTCGTTGACGAGCAGGGCCATGGGGTGGGCCGAAAACCTCTTGCATACCTATGATTCAGGGGGTCTGCTCATGCCAGGGCTGACCGTGGCGATGAACGGGACCGGCAAGCCCGAGACAATCCGCACTTTTGAGCAGGAGAAGGCACTGCAGAATAGGCGTGGTGACACGTTTAACGTGAATGTGAGTTTCCACGCTGATGACCTGCGCAGGTATGCGGATGTGGCTGACTTTTTTGATCGTGGGCTTCGGCCTGCGGTGCGTGACGCGATAGGAGTCTAATAGCTGATGGGTATCACGTGGGGTGGGTCGTCCGGGTATTTGCAGCTGGGTATTGACACGTGGATGAGTCCGGGGAGCGTTGGGCCTAGGACTCAGAGCGTGACGATCACGGTCGCGTACTATATTCGGGCGACTGGGTACGGGCATAATTTCAACGGTACGCTGCGCATGGGTGGGCGTATCGGCGGAACGGCGGATTATTCGTTTTATTCTGCGTGGAATTCGTGGGATCAAAAAGAGATTGCTCGCCGGTCTGTCACCGTGTCGACTCAACTGTACGCGCAGAGCGTGACTTTTAGCGCATCGACTGGTCCCGTGTGGAATGGTGGGACGCCGTCGGTGTCTCGTACGGTGAGTATTGGTAGGCGTGGGTATGAGCCTCCGCACCCTCCGCGTAACCCGCTGGCCGCGTGGCAGAGCGATGGGCTGACGCGCGTGACGTGGGAGCCGAACTACACGGGTGCGGACGGCCTGTATCCATGGAGCACCGTACAGGTCAAGCGTTACACGGGGAGCCTGAAACAGTGGGACCTCGTGGCGTCGCTACCGTGGAGTGCTACCTCGTGGGACGACGTGAACCCCCCTCGCGGTGAGCACACTGAGTATTCGGTGCACGCGGTGAACGAGGCTGGGTCGGCGTTTGACTGGGCTGGGTCGGTGAACACGCGGCCCCTGCCACCCACTAGTGTGCGTGCGGTGAAAACCGGTGACGATATTACGGTCTCGTGGGAACCCGTGGAGCGCTCCGACGGGTACTATGTGCGGTTCCATGTCTACGATAATGGGTCGCGCGTGGCCACGGTTGACGGTGGGACGCGGTCGTGGACACACTCGGCTCCGTCTAAAACGGTGGCTCACTCGTATCGGGTGAGCGCTGAGACTGTGAACGCCGTGCGTAACACCGTGTCGGCGGGGCTCACTTTGGAGTCTGAGAAGTCCTCGTCGTCAAACACTGTTCAACTGCTGGCGCGCCCGTACGCGCCTCAGAACCTGTCGCCTAATGGTGCTGCCGTCCCCGTGGAAGACGGTAAAACCGTGCTGTCATGGGATCACAATCCTGCGGATTCGTCTACTCAGCAGTCGTATCAGGTGCGCTACCGTACGGGTGGTGGGTCGTGGACTACTGTGTCGGGTGGGCGTGTCGCGCGCCAGTCTCATACCCTGTCCTCGCTGCGTGTGGGTCGCGTGGAGTGGCAGGTCCGCACGTGGGGCTCATACTATCCGCAGCAGGAAACGGGCGCGTCGCCGTGGAGTAGTGTCGCGTCTTTTAGCGTGGTGAACCGGCCCGTCGTCAGTATTAGTAGTCCTGCGGGCGGGAAGTACGAGAAGTCGCGTCTTGCGGTCGAGTGGTCGTACCTGCAAGAGCAGGGGTCACGCCAGTCCGGTGCTCGCGTCACTATCACGGATGTGACTGCTGGGCGCGTGGTGGAGACCAGCACGGTGTCCAGCGACGCTACGCGGTATGTGGTGCGTGAGAGCGTGCTTGACGGCCACGAGTACGAGATCAGTGTCGTGGCTCGGTCCGGTGATGGTGTCGAGTCCACCCCAGCCGTGCAGCGTGTCAATGTCGAGTATGCGAAGCCTGAAAAGCCCGTGGTGTCTACGCTGTGGGATGATCACACTGGTGCGATGAGCGTGCAGATCATGAACCCCACCGGGGGCACGGCTCCGAGCGTCGTAAGTAACCGTGTGGAACGCTCCGCTGATGGTGGGGCGACGTGGGAGCTGGTGGCTGATGGGCTACCCGTGCAGGCCACTGTGACAGACCCTGAAGCACTATCAAATGGTGAAACCCTGTATAGGGTGACTGCGACGAGTAGTCTGCCGTCGTCTAGCGTGGTGCGTGTGACAGCTACTGCTAGTAGTCCTGCTATGTGGGTGGGTGCTGGCGTGGGGTTCACGGACACGATCCGACTCCCCTACGACCCCGAGGTCAGTTTCTCGCCTGAGATGCCGGGGCGGGAGACTTACCGTTTTGCGGGGCGCATGATGCGGGTCATGGTCGACGGGACTGGTGTTGATCGTAAATGGCAGGTGTCCTCAAGGCTTATACCTGATAGCGAGTGTGCTGACGTGAGTGACGTGGACAGGGTGGCTCTTACCGCTGGCCCGGTGTGCTACAGGAATCCTGACGGCATCAGGTTTTACGCGGCTATGGGAAGCCCGAGCATGAAGCGCGGTACGGGTGGGAAATACTGGGACGCAAGATTTGAGCTGGTGGAGGTCGAACGGTCGTGAGCGCGTGGACCACACACAGGCAAGCCTCGTTTCGTGTGGATTTGCTGACAAGGCGTGACATGCTGCGCGGTAGGCTGCGCGGCGTGACCGGCGGGAACATCGAGTTCACTTCCACAACCAGACTGCGCGGGTCGGGTCAACTGAACATGGTTGACCGTGGTCAACAGGTTGACTGGCTATCTGATCGTGTGCGTATCACCTATGAGCTGGCGTCCGGCGAGGTGCTTCCGCTGGGCGTGTGGCTGCTCGCTGCTCCGACCATGAGCATGAGCGTAAGCGGCGCGTCAAGACAAGTCGACCTGCTCTCAAAATTGACGGTTTTGGATGAGGATTGTGTGGAGCGGGCGTATAGTCTGCCTGAAAAAACACTCGTGACCAGCGTAGTAGAGCAGCTGATCCGGGGTGCTGGTGAGGATAGGGTCGCTATCACGCATAGTGTGGAGCGGACTCGTGGTGTGCTCGTGTGGGACGCTGGGACGCCGAAACTCACCATCATCAACGACCTACTACAGAGCATTAATTACTGGAGCCTGTGGGTTGATGGGTTGGGGCAGTTCCGCGTGGAGCCATATGTGAAGCCTGCGCAAAGGCCGGCGGCGTGGCGGTTCACGGAAGGCGACGCTAGTATTCACCTGCCTGCGTGGCAGCGTGACCAAGACCTCGCTGGCGTACCCAATAAGGTCGTGCTCGTGGGGCAGGCTGAGGGTGATAAGCCCGCGCTGACCGCGTCGGCGTTGAATGAAGACCCCAAGAGTCGGTTTTCTTATGAGGCACGGGGCCGGTGGGTGACCCACGTGGAGACGGGTGTTGAGGCGACGGGGCAGCAGGTTTTAGACGATTTAGCGAACCGGCGTTTGATCGACCGGTCCACGCCCGCCGCGAGTATTGAGTTCCAACACCTGCCCGTGCCCTTGCAGCCGAACGACTTGGTTGAGTTTTCGTCGCAGGGAGTGGTGGCGCGCGCTGTCGTCCAAAAATGGGGGATGAGTTTGGATGCGTCGGCTTTGGCGAAGACGACGATTCGCGAGGTGGTGGACCTGTGATTGGCTTGGACTATCTGGTAGATACGATCGCCAAATTGTCGAAGCGCGTGGATCTTGTGCCCTCATTCCAGTGGGGTACAGTCACGAGCGCGTCGCCTGTGCGCGTACGCTTGGACGGCATGAGCGAGCCTTTGGCTGGGCCTGTGGACGCGCTGGTGGCCCCGCCCGAGGGTAAGCGCGTGCTGGTGATGGTGTGGAACAGGCGTGCGATCATCATGGGCGCGTGGGGTGGCGCGGCCACGTCAACATGGGTAAAGCACGGGTCGAACGCTTTCGTGCGGCGTCCTGACGCTCCCATGGTGTGGTGGTGCGGAAGCGTGAGGCCTGAGTATATGCAGCCTCAGGATATTTGGTATGAGCCCGGAAAATAGGAGACGCTGATGAGTAAAATGCCGGTCATCCACGCTGTGCCACCCATTCAGACCAGCGCGCCGCTATCTGACAATGGTCTCAAATCCGCCAACAAGCTTATTAAAATTGGGAGTCTTGTTGTCACGGAGTCGCTGATTTTCAGGCCTACGCGCGGGAACTGGCTGCTGGACCCGGGTGTAGGGTGGATTGGGCTCGGGTATTTAATCCCCGCGGGGTATAGGCCGAGTGGGCCCGTGTATACGCCTGTGACCATCATGGCTGGGAATTCGATCGCGGCTACGGCGAATCTTTTTATTGATACTACGGGTGAGGTGAAGATTCGCGTGGCCGGGCGTGTCACGCTGATTAATGACGCGTTTTCGGGTCTTTTGACAGGCCCGATGGTGTGGACCGCCAACGAGTAAGGAGAACTCAAGGAATGAGCATTACCCCCCCCCCGCCGATTATTCACGCTGTGCCGGCGCATAGCATGATCACCCCGAGCCTGACCGCGGGGTGGAAAGCCGACCAGTCGTTCGGCGGATTCAGGATCTACACGATCGGCCCGCACGTGATGTTTCAGGGCGTACTCCGGCTCACCACCGGGCAGTGGGACGGTAAAAGCATCAGCCTGATCTGCACTCTGCCCGAATCCGTGCGCCCGAGGACAGATTTGGTTTTCCCATCAGCAGCGCACAAGTCGGAAGTATACGTGCGGGCGAACGGGAATCTGGAGATCCACGGCGGGAACAGCGTGTGGACGAGGTGGGACTACGTGCCACTGAACATGATCCAATACTGGACCAACTAGAACACGAGGGAGGGGCTCGGGGTGGATTTTGATGGTATGCCAAGCGAAAAACTAGACAGCCTGCAAGAAGCAGTGGAGCGCGAGCAGGAGCGCCGGCACGTGCGTAGCGTGGCTGAGCGTCAAGCGGCGAGGCTCGCTGCTGACTACGTGCGTGCGGGTGGGCTTTTCGACGCGCTGATCAACGCAATGTGCGAAGGCCTAGAGCAAGCGGCCGTGGAGCGTGCGGAGCGTGAGCGCGTGGAGAAGGAGGCGCTCAGCGGGGTTGCCCCACCAAGCCCCAGCGCGGGCACGGGGCTCGCGCGTTTTGAGGGCGCGGAGCATTAGTAGAAAAAAACTTTTTTGGCGGGGCGTGATTCGTGTCCCGCTTTTTGTGTGCGCGGAAACGCCAGGGAGACGGAGGGGGTCTTTGATGCCAGGAACAGAAAACAACGAGGGGCGCGTGGAGTTTGAGGCGCTTTTAAGGCATGGGGATACGGGCGCGGGGTCGCCCGCGGATACGGCTGAGATTGTGGAGGTGAAATATGGCGACGGGGAATGATGTCCTCAGAATCGCTGCTGGTGAGCTGGGGTACTCGCGGTGGGATGATCCAGCTGAGGGATCAAAATACGGGCGTGACTACGCGACGCGGCACGGCGCGTATTTCGCGGCGAGTGGCGTGCCGTATTGTGACATGTTTGTGACATGGTGCCTCAGGCGAGCCGGGATCACGGGTTTTGATAGTGCGTACGTGCCCGGGCGCGTCAACACGGCGCGCGCTCATGGGTGGCTTGTCCTACGTGAGGACGCGCACCCCGGTGATCTCGTGTGCTTCGACTGGGATGATGATGGGGAAGCCGATCATATCGGCATTGTGGAAGTGAAGTATGTGTGGTCGTATCAGACGATTGAGGGTAATACGTCCACGGGGTCGTATGGGTCGCAGTCTAACGGTGGTGTGGTCGCGCGCCGCGTGAGGTCGTTTGACACTGTGTGTGCGGTGATTCGCCCGCCATATAGTGCGCCCGCTCGTAGCGTCGTACCGGAGGGCACGCTCGCGGTTGATGGTGAGTGGGGCAAAGCGACCACTAGGGCGTTGCAGCGGATTAACGGGACTCCCGTGGACGGAATTGTCAGCTCACAGTATGCGCCGAACCGCGTTTTCCTGCCTGCGGCTGACTGGGACGGCAGCGGCTGGCAGTGGGAAGGCGACACAGCGGAAGGCTCTCAGCTCATAGCCTGCATGCAGCGGGCGTTTGGTGTGAAGTCTGACGGTATCACGGGCATGGACACGGTGCGAGCTATGCAGCGCTACTACCACGTGAGCGTAGACGGGTACATGGGTGTGGAAACTGTGCGCGCCTTGCAGCGCGCGGTTAACCAGCAGAACGCAAGAAGGTGACCGCTATGGATTTTTTGAGCGCTTTACAGCTGAATTTGAATATCGACCCGCTCGTGTGGTCAATCATCGTAGGCGTCATCTGGCCCCCCGTCCAAGCCATCATAGATAAACCATGGTGGACGGCTAAACGTCGCCAGTTGATCGTGATCGTCGCTGCTGTGCTGCTCGCCGTGGGCGTGTGGTGGGCAGGAGCCTACCCCCTGTCGTGGCAGCTCATCTGCACGCAAGCCGGTATCATCCTCGGGTATGCGACGGCAGCGTTCCACATTTTGAAGCGCCTCGGCGTGTTGGACTGGCTCGGCATCATTACACCCGGCGGCGAAACACGCGACGGGCAACAAGCAAGGTACAAGCCCAAGCACCTAGCTGATGGAGAACGCGTATGAGCAGTACTGAAGTCCCAGAAACAGTGATGGCCGTGCTCAACGCCCCCGAAATCGTGGCTGCGATCACCGCCCTAGCCTGCACCCTGCTAGGTGGGATCACTGTGATCGTGAAGCTCCTGACGAAAAAATTTGAGGAAAAACTCGCAAGAATCGCAAAAACTGCTGACGCGACACACGACCAAGTCGCGAATAATCACGATTTGAATCTTCGGGATGATTTGGATCGGATTAGTGGGATGATGGGCGAAATCCGAGAAAAACTAGAAGAGCAAGATCGGCATATGCGTGAGGATCAGCATGAGCAGGCTGAGCGTGATAGGCAAAGCGAGGAACGTATTTTAGAGATCCGTAAGGACCTGCGTAGCGCGTCGGAGAACGCGGTGAGGGATCGTGAACTGCTGCACCAACGGGTGAACGACACGCGCAGTGAGGTGCGTGACTTGTCGACGGAGACGAAACGCCGTTTTGGTGAGGTGGATGAGACGATCAGGCGACTACACCCCGAGCAGTGAGCAAGTTTTTTGTGCGGTTTGGCCCCGCGCTGAGCGCCCTATTGTGGGTGTTTCAGCGTGGGGCCATCTTTTTTTATGGCCGGCGCATATACGGGATAGGTCACACTATTTGAGGTTGTTTGCCATCCGACCCACCGCACTAGCCACCCGCTCAAAATCCGACAGCTGATATTTCAGCACCGTCTCGATCTGTGAGTGCCCAGGCAAATCCATCAATTCCTTGAGCGAGGCGCCCGCCCGCCCCAAATTTGTCAAGCACGTGTGCTTCAAATCGTATAATTCCGCGCGCTCAAGCCCGATACTGTCCAGCGCGCGGCGCGCGCGCCGGCTCACATGCTTATCGCTCGCGGGCTGCGACACGTCGCCCGGGGCGTGAAAAACCCACTCGTCGCGCTCCGCCCGCTCCACGATAGGCCTCACATACCCCACGAGCTGGTGGCACATGGGTGCCCACCGGCCGCGGCGGGGTTTCGTCGGGCCCTCCACCACCTCCCCTGAGAGGCGC
>OAZW01000391.1_pt1 | contig 47344 bp, 45 predicted proteins | sample 1495231 | NCBI WGS metagenome assembly OAZW01 (sample SAMEA2580062, study PRJEB22360) | human gut metagenome | reverse complement strand
CGAACCGCTTGCCGAACATGGAAATCCGGGGGAAGTCGAGCATGTTGGGATTACGGGACGAGCTGGATGCCGACCCGAACCAGCCGTTGTTTATCCTGGACGGTTTCGAGTCAACGTTGGCAGCCATTAATGATTTGGATATAAACCGGGTGGCGTCGATCACGATCTTGAAAGACGCCGCGTCGACGGCAATTTACGGTTCAAAAGCGGCTAACGGGGTGATCGTGGTGGAAACGGTGAAACCGGAAGCGGGGAAGTTACAGGTGAGCTACAACGGGAACATGAATATCTCGATGCCCGATTTATCGAGTTATAACTTGATGAATTCAAGGGAAAAACTGGAATTTGAACGATTGGCGGGAAGGTACGACCCCACGACTTGGTCCACGACGAACGAGGTGGAATTGACCCGTTTGTATAACGAGAAATTGAAGGGAATCGAAAGCGGTGTAAACACGTACTGGTTGGCAGAACCTTTACGTGTGGGAGTGAACCAGAAACATTCACTCTACGTGCAGGGAGGTGAAGGGAATTTCCTGTTCGGTTTGGGAGCGGGGTATAACGGGATTTCCGGGGTGATGGAAAAGTCGGAGCGGGATGTGGTCAGTGGCAATATCGACTTGATTTACCGGATGTCGAAATTCCAGTTCTCGAACAAATTCTCGTTGACCTCAACTCATTTCAAGAACCCGATCGTGGCATTCAGCGCGTATGCTGCTGCGAATCCTTATTACAAGAAATATAATGACGAGGGAACGGTGGATAAATGGTTGGAATATAATGATTACTTCAAAGCTTCGAACCCGCTGTGGAACGCGAGCCAAAATAGTCGGGATAAGGGGAGTAATCTCTTGTTGAGCAATTATTTCATGGCGGAATATTTCCCCACGACTGAATGGCGGGTACGTGCCCGGTTGGGATTGACTTACGGGAATGATGACACGGAGAAGTTTTATTCCCGGAATGATACCCGATATGAGAACGTGGAAACTACTAAAAAGGGAGAGTTTCATTCAAATAACGTCCGAACAAATCAGGTTGAGGCGGAGTTAAGTGTCACGTACGCGAAAGTACTGGGAAAACACCGGATTAATTTGGTTGCCGGGGGAAATATTTCCAGTAATAAATCGCTTACACAGGGGTATTCTGCGGTAGGATTCCCGGACGGAGATTTTTCTTACCCCTCTTTTTCGAACGGTTACCCGGAATACGGGACTCCTGCATACTACGAGTCGGTTTCCCGCTCCGTGAACGGTTATTTCAACGCAGGGTATTCTTTTGACGATCGTTACTTGATGGATTTCAGTTTGCGGACGAGTGGTTCATCGGTTTTCGGTACTTCCCGGAGATACAATACGACGTGGTCGGTCGGGTTGGGCTGGAACTTGCACAAGGAGAAGTTTATCATGGATCACGTGGCATGGATTAATATATTGAAACTGCGGGCCTCTATCGGAAATCCGGGGAACCAGAGTTTTGACTCTGCGCAATCCTTGTTGACTTACTCGTTCCAGTTTGGCTCCATGAACTACTTCGGAATCGGGGCGGAATTGTCGCAGATCGGAAACCCCGATTTGGAATGGCAGATCACGGTGGATAAGAATATCGGTCTCGACGTGACGCTGTTTAATAAACGCTTTTCGTTGACAGCGGATTACTATTACAAGGTGACCGACCCGTTGTTGATCAAGGTTAGTACACCGCTTTCTTCCGGAACATCTACTTACATGACTAACGCGGGAGAACAGGTGTCACAGGGATTAACGGCGTCGGTATCCTATTATATTTTCCAGAATTTCGAGAAGCGTTTCTCGTGGATGGTGCGGGCGAACGTGCGAACTCAGAAAACCCGGATTGACAAGATTGGGAACAAGCTCTCCACGTTGAACGCCAGTGGAAAGGGAGAAAACACGGTGAGGTATTATGACGGGGCAGACCCGGATGACATTTGGGCGGTAAGGTCTGCGGGGATTGATCCCTCGAACGGGAAGGAATTGTTCTATGCCAAGGACGGGAGTTACACGTACGATTTCTCGTATGATGATGAGGTGATCTGCGGGAATACCCGTCCGGACGTGGAGGGTGTGATCGGTTCATCGTTGAACTGGAAAGGATTTTCCGTGAGCTTGAATTTCCGTTACCAGATGGGGGCTGACGTGTTTAACGAGGCTCTTTATAACAAGGTGGAAAATATTTCGAGAAATGATCTGAACAAGAACCAGGATAAGCGGGCGTTGTACGAGCGTTGGCAGGAAGTGGGGGATATCGTGCATTTCAAGGATATTGCCAGCGCGGAGACGACCCCGATGTCTTCCCGTTTCGTGCAGGAAGAGAACGTGTTGACCTTGGAATCCATTTACGTGGGATACGAGTTCTATGACGGATGGATCAAAAAAATAGGGTTAAGTAGTTTGAAGATTCAAGCATCCATGCGTGACGTGTTCCGGGCATCGACGATTCGGTCCGAGCGAGGAATTGCCTATCCTTTTGCCCGGAGTATGGAGGCAGGGTTTTCGTTTAATTTTTAAAGATGAATGGTTATGAAATTATGGAATATCATTTGGATCGGGGTTGTACTCGTTTGTGGTGTAGGATGTTCGGATTTTCTGGATGTTCAGCCCAAGGATAAACAGTCTGAGGAACAGTTGTTTTCGACGAGAGGAGGATTCTACACGGCGGTAAACGGGATATATAACAAGGTGGCCTCCACGGCTCTTTACGGGAAAAATCTTTCTTACGAGTTGGTGGATGTGATCTCGAAACGGTACGCACCGTTACAATCAAACACGTACTTGACAGCGTTGAGTACCTTCGATTACACGGAGACTTCGGTGCAGACCGGGTTATCGAACACGTGGACTGCGGCTTACAATACGATTTTGAATTGTAATGTGGTGTTGGATAATCTTGAAAAGAGTGATGGCGTGTTGTTGCCTCCTGAATACCGGATGTTGAAAGGAGAAATGCTGGCTCTCCGTGCCTTTTTGCATTTTGATATGTTACGTTTGTTCGGTCCGGTTTACAAACTTCATCCGGAGATGGAGTCAATCCCTTACAACGAATCATCGAGAGTGTCAGCCTTACCTTTATTGACAGCCGATTCGGTGATGCATGAAAAAATTCTACGGGATTTGGATGTGGCCGAGAGTTTATTGGCGGATAGTGACCCGGTGATAGAAAACGGACCGATGGCGTCGCAGGAGGGGGATTTGGATGTTTACCTGCGCTATCGCCAGTTACGGATGAATTATTATGCCGTGTTGGCATTGAAAGCGAGGGGGTACCTGTATGCAGGTGAAAATACAAAAGCCTTGGCAGTAGCTCGTAAGTTATTGACGGATCCGAAGGTGGATGAACATTTCCCGGCCGTAGATCCCAATAAACTGCTGGCGAATCAGGATAATCCGGACCGGGTGTTCTCTACGGAAGTGCTGGCAGGAATCTATGTAAAAGATCGGGCCGATATTCATACTACTTATTTCAGTTCGGAACAAGCGGGAACGAATTACCTGCATCCCCGAAAGAATTACGTGAACACGAACCTTTTTGCGGAAGAAACGCAGGATTACCGTTTCCAGTCGTGGTGGCGCACGGCCTCTAACGAGAGTGAGGGCGGGTATGACTTTATCAAGTACGAGGAGATTGCTAAACCTACTCAAGCGGGAGAGTCCGAGTATTTCTATGCTGTTTTCATGTCGTTGATTCGGTTGAGCGAGGTGTATTATATTGCGGCCGAGTGTGAACCCGTGCTGGCAGATAAATATGGTTGGTTGAATAAGATACGGGAACGCCGGGGTTTGAGCACCTTAACCGTGGTTTCGGATGAAGATTTCATGAAGCGTTTGCGTACGGAATATTTGCGGGAGTTCATGGGTGAAGGACAGATATTCTTCATGTACAAACGGTTGTATGCCCATCTCCTCAGCGATGAGAACGGGAATGATGCAAATGCTTATGAAGCCCGGGAAGAGTGTTACGTGTTACCATTACCTTCCGGGGAAATCGCTAATCGTTAAATTGTAAGGTTATGAAATGGAAAATGATATTGTTTGTTTTAAGCTTGAATATTGCTTTTAGTGCTTGTGAAAAGAAAGATATTTCGGTATTCTCCACGGATGATACCGGGATCTATTTCCAAATGATAAAAGGGCATTACGGGACGAACACGGAAGTGTATATTGATTCACTGGACTTTTCTTTCGCTTCGGTTCAGGCTTCTATAAAAGACGTGATTCTTAACGCCACGGTTCGGACGATGGGGAAGGTGGCCGATCATGACCGTCCTTTCAAAGTGGTCGTGGATAAAGAGGGGACGACTGCCATAGAGGGAGTGCATTACGAGATTAACGTGGACACGGTGGTGGTTCCCGCTGGGGAAAGCAAGGCGGATGTCAACGTGCGTTTCTTCCGGACTGATGATTTAATGGAAAAATCGGTCCGTCTGGCTCTTCGTTTGGAAGATAACGAGTATTTCAAGTGTTATTTCCCGGAGTATAAGAACATGAATACCTACACGGCCACGGGAGTGCAGATTCACGGGGATTCATTCTCTTTCACGTTGAGCGAAATGTATACGATTCCTTGGTATTGGAGAGCTATTATTGAAACCGATTATTTCGGAGAGTGGACGCCTAAAAAGTTCGTGCTTATCAATACGGTTTGTGGTTTTACCATGTCAGATTGGAATAGTGCAGGAGGGACTGGGGCCAAAATAATATACGGGCGTTGTGGCTTTTTTGCGACGATGGTTCAAAAGTATTTGCAGGAACAGGCGGATGCCGGAACTCCGGTACTGGACTCGGATGGGAAATATATGCAGCTTCACCCGGATTACGCGGTGGATTATTCCCGGTATGAATAATATTAAAAAGTGATGTTATGAAAATAAATCGTATGATACTGTTTTTGTTTGGTGTTTCTCTTTGTGGCTGTTTTGACGATAAGGGAAACTATGATTACCGTGATATGGCGGATATAACGATAGAGAATGTCCCGGAGGTGATCGAGGTGTTGGGAAATTCCGATCGTATCATTGTGACCCCGAAAGTGATCTCTTCTTTGGATGGAGAGGTGAAGGAGGATAATGGCAATTTCGAGTTCTCGTATAAAATCGAGAAGAAATCCGGGGGAACGATGGTTGCCGGGCAGAAGTGGGTGGATTTGAATCCTTCGAAAACCTTAAATTTGGACACGCTGGCGGCTTTTGCGGCCGACACGTATGTCGGGTGGTTTGCCGTGACAGACAAGCGTTCGGGGGTGCAGACGTCGACCACTTTTGATATTAAAGTGTCTTCCCCGACTTACGAGGGATGGATGGTGTTGTGTAACGAGGGTGAACAGGAACGGGTGCGTATGGATATGATTTCGGTGATCTCTGCGGAACGGGTTATTCCGGCTTACAATGTGTTGGCACCCTTGGGATTCCCGGAGGTGAAACACGCGAGAGGGATCGGTTTCTATCCAACCCGACTGGCGAATCCGGATGACGTGATCTACGTGATGTCGGAAGAGGGAACGTATAAATTGAACAAGGAAACGTTCAAGACAGATGAATCTTGGAATATGAATAACGTGGATTTCATTATTCCTCCGACTGATGAGCATGTCGTGTATTATAACACGGTGAATAGTAGTAATGCCTCGGCTGCATTGGCCTGTCTTTGCGTAACGGATGCCGGAAATGCCTACGCGCAGGTATTGAGTACCCCCGGGGCTGCTTTCGAGAAACCGATCAATACTTCCGCCCGGGGAGAAGCACCGACTTACCGGGTTGCCCCGTACATCGGGGTAAGCATGGCTCGTCCCGGAAATGGGAAAGCGGCTATTTTCTATGATGTGGATAACCAGCGTTTTATGGGATGGAAACAAGGATATGTAGACTTTTTGATGCAGGTATTGAATCCTATCCGGGATAAGGATGGGGCTTTGTTTACATTTAAAACGGGAATGGATTTGGTGTATATGGAGAGTACCCGTTATTCCAACGGATTGGTATACGCAATCTTACAGGATGCTGTGGGGAAACGTTGTATTTACGGTATCAATATGTCTGGTAACGGGTATGTTCCGGAATCGAAGTACGAGGATTTGAATGCTCCCGATTTTGATAAGGCGACGCTCTTTGCATTCCATTCTCAATTCCCTTATATGTTCTATGCCGTGGGAAATAAGATATATCTGCATAACTTGGGAACAAACACGACTTATCCGATGAATAATATTGCTTTAGGGGAAAACGAGACGGTTACGATGTTGAAATTTAACCTGTACAGGCAATGTTCATTGAAAGATCTGAACAACCAGTCGGAGGAATTTATGGCCCGGCAGTATGAACTGATGGTAGGCTCTTATAATGCTGCGGCACCGGATAACAATGGTGGTAGATTGGGATTTTACCCGGTGGATGGGGTGAATAACAGCGTGACGAAAAGGATCGAGTATAGCGGTTTTGCGAAGATTCGGGATGTGGTGTATCGTGAACGACGGTAAGTAGTAGTAAATCAAAATGTAGCAATGGGGCTATCCAAAAAGTTATTTTTCAAACTCCCTCCCCCCTTCGGGGTACTCCCTCTATAAACAGAGGGAGAGTTGAAATACTCCCTTTCTTCGGGAAGAGTCACCAGCTCCTCCTCTGTTTATAGAGGAGGTGGCACGAAGTGACGGAGGAGTTTTTTGAGGATAAAATGACTTTTGGGACAGCCTCATTTTTTATCGTAACTTATTTGTCCTACATTTGCACCCGCTAATTGCATTGGGTGTGCAATATATTGTAAAACAGATCACGGGGAGCCGTGATTCTTAAAGTGCGAGAACGATAAATGAAAGAGTTGGATTTGACACAAGGCCGGGTGCCAAAGGTATTACTTCAGTTTGCAGTCCCGTTTTTAATTGCGAATGTTCTTCAAGCGTTATATGGTGGTGCGGATTTATTTGTCGTGGGACAATATGATGATGCGGCCAGCGTTGCCGCAGTTGCTATTGGTAGTCAGGTGATGCAGACCATCACGGGAATCATTCTTGGGCTCACGACGGGGACGACGGTGTTGATTGCTATTGCCACGGGAGCGAGGGACGATCGACAGGTGGCCTCGACAATCGGTTCATCTATTTGGTTATTTGCCTTGTTGGGTATATCGCTTACATTGGTTATGACTCTGAGTCATGGAGCGATAGCTTCGCTAATGCATACACCCGTGGAAGCGATGCGTGACACGAAACATTACATTTTGATCTGTTCCATTGGAATTCCTTTCATCATGGGCTATAACGTCATTTGTGGTATTCTCCGCGGACTGGGCGATTCCAAAACACCTCTCTATTTCGTGGGATTAGCCTGCGTGATTAATATTGTGCTTGATTTCATCCTGGTCGGGTATTGCGGTATGCGGGCGGCGGGGGCTGCCATAGCGACCATCTCGTCACAAGGAATCAGTTTCGCCACGGCGTTATGGTTTTTCTACCGGAAAGGCTTTCGTTTCGAGTTCTCGAGACATGATATTCGCTTGGATCGTATTCTTTCGAAAAAGATCGTGACCTTGGGGGCTCCCATTGCTTTGCAAGATGCTTTGATTAATGTCTCCTTTCTCTTGATCACTGTAATCGTGAACCAGATGGGAGTGATTGCGTCGGCCTCTTTAGGCGTTGTTGAGAAAATCATTGTATTTGCCATGTTGCCCCCGATGGCCATATCCTCGGCGGTAGCTACGATGACGGCACAGAATTACGGGGCGAAATTAATCTCTCGTATGAATCGTTGTCTTTATTCGGGTATCGGGATGGCATTGGTCTTCGGGCTATCGGTTTGCATATACTCGCAATTCCTGCCGGAAACCTTGACGGGAATATTCACGAACGATCCGGCGGTTGTTGCCGTGGCGGCGGAATATTTGCGCGGTTATAGTATTGACTGTGTGCTGGTGAGTTTCGTGTTCTGTATCAATTCCTACTTCAGCGGACAGGGAAACTCCGTGTTCCCGATGATTCACAGCCTGATTGCCACCTTTTTGGTACGAATACCCCTTTCGTATCTGTTCAGTCTGATCGACCAGTCTTCTTTGTTTATCATGGGATTCGCCCCGCCCATCTCGACTTTCGTTTCCTTGCTGATTTGCATTTGGTATATGCGATACACCCGGAACAAAAATCGAATGGTAGTAAACGTGGCGACTTCGTGTTAATCAATCGGAAAACCATACGAGGCCGGGTTATGGGAACATTCTATTGTTGTTTCCTGTAACTATAAATCGCCCAGCAATATAACCCGGTGGCAAATGCTCCCAGCGTGCAAAGTTGGGACATGATGTCACCGATGCTGCTTCCTTTCAGGTAAACCATACGCATGATTTCCATGAAATAGCGTAGAGGATTGGCATAAGTGATGCATTGCGCCCACGTTGGCATACTACTGATGGGGGTGAACAAACCGCTCATCAAGATAAAAATCAGCATACAGAACCACATGACAAACATGGCTTGCTGCATGGTGGCCGAATGGTTAGAGATGATCAACCCCAATCCCGAAACAACGAGAATGAAAACCAGTGTTGCCAGATAGATGGTGAATAGGCTACCGACGGGAACAATTCCATATATAAGCCAGGCCAAACCGATACACAAGTTAAGCACGAGAAACCCGATCAGCCAATAGGGAATGAGTTTGGACAGCGTGAATGCGAAACGGCTGACGGGAGTCACGTTAATCTGCTCGATCGTGCCGACTTCCTTTTCTCCCACCACGTTCAAGGCGGGAAGGAAGCCGCAGAGCATGACTAGCACCATGGTCATGAGTGCCGGAACCATGAATACTTTATAGTTCAGATGCGGGTTAAACTGGTATCTTACGGAAGTCGATATGCTTTGAGGTGACAATATCTGAGAGAGGTAAGAACTCCCCAAACTGCCTTTGGTCCCGTTGACGGCATTGACTGCCACGAGCGTTGATGCCGGGCGTCCGTTGGCCTGTTCCTTCTCAAAACCCCTCGGAATCTCCAGGATAATGTCGGCCTCATCTTTTTCAATAGCAACCATACCCTCTTTATAGGTTGCCGGGGTTTCGGTTAACTGGAAATAGCGTGATGCCTCGATTTGGTGAACCAGCCTTTGAGATGAGGGGCTGTGGTCGTTGTCTATAATAGCAATGCGCAGGTCTTCAATTTCCAGCGTGGCTGCCCAAGGCATGACGAGCATCATCATAACGGGAAACATCAGGATAAGACGGGGTAGGAAACTGTTGCGTTTTAATTGCTTGAACTCTTTTTCGATCAGGTAACGTAATATCATGATTATTCCTCCTTACTCTAAACGGTTTTTGAATGTTCGGGTCGTGATGCCGATGAGTACCACGGCCATGAAAAGTAGTATTGCGGTTTCCTTCCACACGTACATGAATGGAACTCCCTCGATCATGATTCTGCGGACAATGCTGACATACCAGCGTGCCGGGATGAAACATGAAATACCCTGTAATATGCCGGGCATGCTCTCGATCGGGAAGATAATCCCCGATAGAATAATCGTGGGGAGCATCAACACCATTCCGGAGGCCAGCATGGCGGCAACTTGTGTCTGCGTTACGTTGGAAATCAACAATCCGAGGGCGAGCGACACAAAGATGAATACGAGTGACACTCCTACCAGAGCCGTGAGACTTCCTGCGATCGGGACATCCAGCACGAAGAATGACAGGAGTAGAATGGTTGTCAGGTTCAATATGGAAAGTACGAAATAAGGTACGGCTTTCGAGAGAATGACAAACAAGGAATTCATGGGGGAGACCAGTAGTATTTCCATCGTCCCGGTTTCCTTTTCCCGGACAATAGAGATGGAAGTCATCATGGCACAAATCAGCATGAGAATCAGTCCCATGACTCCCGGTACGAAATTATAGGCACTTCGCATCTGCGGGTTGTAGAGCAATTTTGTGTGCATGACAATCGAGGGGTGTTGGATGCCCGCTTGCCGGAGTTCTGCCGCGGCTGTGGCGATAATTCCGTTGGCATAACTACCGCGGGTGATTGCCAGATTGGGATCGGTGGCATCGGCTATAATTTGTATGCTTTCCGAATCGAATCGCTGCCTTTGCAGTTCCCGGGGGAAGGCAATCCCCAGCTCGATCTTTCCTTTGCGGAAGAGCTGGTTCAGTTCCTCGTTGGTATGAACGACGTATTTCACGGTGAAGTACTCGCTGGCATCCAGACGATCGATAATATGGCGGGTGTCCGAGTTTACGGACGACGTGAGAATGGCTGTCTGCACGTTCCTTACTTCCGTGGATATGGCGAATCCGAACAGGATGATCTGCACGATAGGCATCCCGATAAGGATCAGCATAGTGCGTCGGTCCCGTAGGATATGGTGGAATTCTTTTTTGACAAAAGCGATAAACTGTTTCATAAGCGGTACGATTAATCGGATGAACGGGTGGCATTACGAGCCAGTTGGTGAAAAACTTCGTCCATATTAGCGGCATGGAAACGGGCCTTTAGTCCTTCCGGGGAATCCAGAGCCTTGATTTGCCCGTCGACCATCATGGAGATGCGGTCGCAATATTCGGCTTCATCCATGTAGTGAGTGGTGACAAAAATGGTGATACCCCGGTCGGCCGCTTGATAAATCAATTGCCAGAATTGCCGTCGGGTAGCCGGATCGACACCCCCGGTCGGTTCGTCAAGAAACACCAGTTGCGGGTTGTGAAAGATGGACACGGAGAATGCCAGTCGCTGTTTCCAGCCCAGGGGAAGTTCCCGCACGAGAGTTTCCCGTTCATCGTGTAACCCGATGCGTTTCAGCATCTCTTCTGTCCGGGGAGCGATTTCCGATTCAGGAACCCCGTATATACCGGCAAATAACCGGACGTTTTCCCATACTTTCAGGTCTTCATAGAGCGAGAATTTCTGACTCATGTAACCGATGTGTTTCTTTATATCCTCGCTTTGAGTGCGGACATCGTAGCCCATCACTTCGGCTTTCCCGGAAGAGGGACGACTCAACCCGCAGAGAATCCGCATGGCAGTTGTTTTCCCGGCACCATTGGCTCCCAAGAAACCGAATATTTCCCCTCGCTTGACCTCGAACGAGATATGGTCAACGGCCGTGAAGTTCCCGAATGTCTTGACCAGTTGTTCGACCCGGATAACGGTTTGTGCCTCTTGGTGAGATGTGTCATGTTCCAGTCCGGGAGGGCAAAGTATATCTTTGAATCTTTCCAGAATAACTGCCGGGGTATCGATTCCCTGAATGTGGCCGTGTTGTAAAAAAGCGATACGGTCACATTGCCGTGCCTCATCCATGAAAGGGGTGGAGACGACAATCGTGATTCCTCGTTCCTGCAAGCGATGAAGCATTTGCCAGAATTCTTTACGTGACACGGGATCGACTCCGGTGGTCGGTTCATCAAGGAAAAGAACTTCCGGGTTGTGAATCAAAGCGCAACATAAGGCGAGTTTTTGTTTCATCCCACCCGACAAAGCTCCGGCCCGTCGGTCTTTAAAAGGGGCAATCTGATCGTAAATTTCTTTGATTTGGTCATAATGGGCCTCTACCGTGGTGTTGAAAACCGTGGCAAAGAAATTCAAGTTTTCTTCTACCGTCAAGTCTTGATAGAGTGAGAATTTTCCGGGCATATAACCAATGCTCCGTCTGATCTGTTTATAGCTAGTGACGACATTATTGCCATTTACCCGAGCCTCTCCTTCGTCCGCGACCAGCAAGGTAGTGAGAATACGGAAAAGCGTGGACTTTCCGGAACCGTCCGGGCCGATAAGCCCGAACAATTCCCCTCGCCCGACTTGAAAAGAGACATCATGCAGGGCTTGCACGTCACCGTATCGCTTTCCGAGGTGGCTCGTTTCGATAAGATATTTCATAATCAGAATTTTACTTCTCCGTACATACCTATTTTGATTGTTCCGTCATTGCGGACGGCTATTTTTACGGCATAAACCTGGTTGGCCCGCTCGTCGTCGGTCAGTATGGTCTTCGGGGTGAACTCCGCCTCGTCGGCGATCCAAGTCACCGTGCCGTTATACTCTTTTTTCTCCCCGTTACCGAAGTCCGCGAAGACTTTTACCGGGTCGTTCAACTTGACCGTGGCGAGTTGGGAAGAGGTGATGTATGCCCGTAGGTACATATTCTCGATGTCAGCGATTTTGAAAAGAGGTTTTCCGACGGAGGCCAATTCTCCGGGTTCTGCGTATTTGGCAAGAATCGTTCCGTTGATAGGGGCGAGAATGTGGCACTTTTGTAGTTGGTCTTCCACTTGGGCCACTTGTATTGCCACGGAAGAACTCTGTTCATTCAGACTGGCGGTACTGTTCTGTAAGGAGGAAACTTGTGCATCGAGCTGACGTTGCAGCACGGTTAACTGAGAGTCCCAGTCGTCCAGTTGCTTTTGATTAGCGGCATTGGCTTTCAGCAAATTTGCCACGCGGGCCCGTTCTCGTTTCGCTGTTGCGATTTGTTCCTGTAGGGCAGCAATCTGTTTACGTATATCGGGACGTTGCTTGTCAACTGATTTCATACTGGCTTGCAGTTGTAATTTTTTCAGGTAGAGTTGTACGGTATCGACTAGCCCGATTTCCGTTCCTTGGGATAACCGTGTTCCTTCTTCGGCGTTCAGGTAAAAAAGTTTTCCACTGGCCTCGGAGGACACGATGATTTCCGTGGCCTCGAATGTCCCGGTAGCGTCATGTTCTTTTTCTGAGTTACAGGCGGACAAGAGAGTTGCGATTACCGCCATGAGGATCATATTTAGAGTTTTCATATACTTGAGTGTTTGTAAATTTGTTCGTATTGTACTTTTTAATCTTCACACCGGGTTAATTGGTGAGATGTTTTTGTTGATACATATCCATGAGTAACTGAATCTCGTGCAGGGCCTTGTTCTGCCGGGCCAGATTTTCATTCGTCAGTTCCCGTAGCATCTCGGTCACGGTCAACGTGCCGTTGGCTACTTTCGCCTCGGCAGACTTACGGATATTGGTGCGGAGGCGGATGATCTCGTTATCCGTTTTCATCTGTTTTTGCAGGGCGGTGATGACACCTTGTTGTTCTGCCAGTTGCAGGTGGGTGTTGAACAAGAATAAATCCCGGTTACTTTGGATGCGTTGTCGTTCGGTCGTGAATTTGCGCTTGTCGTTTTTCAAGGTGTACAGGCTACCGAAATTCCAACTCAGTCGTGCGCCTACAATATAGTAGGGTTCAAACGAGTTCTTCAGCATATTTAACCCCGGATTACCGTAAGCGCCTTGTGCAAACAGGCCGAGCTGGGGACGATAGCCGGTTTTTAAGGCTTGTTCCTTCACGTTGATACTGTTTTCCTGAGCGGTATACAGGGATAGTTCCGGGCGGTTGATCACGTCAGAACTATTACCTTGTGGGACGATTGGTTTTACCAGTTGCGTGTCGGTTGCCAAATTTTCCCCGATGAGGAGGGCGAGCATACGCAGGTAGGCGGCCCGGTTGGATTCCAAGCTGACCCGTTGTTGTTGCGTGTTGAGAATTTCAACCTGTACGGCATCGACATCAGCGTCGTTGGCGATACCGTTATCCCGGTAAGCCATAACGTTTTTCAAATTGCGTTGCAGTTCTTCATTTAATAGTGTGTTTTGTTCCAATTGTTCGTCCAGCAAAAGAATACCAAAGTAAACTTGATTCACCCGTTCATTTAATGCATACATATTCACGTCTAACTGGCTCTCGGCCTCTTGGGATGTGGCTTTTGTTTGTTGCTTCTGCGACCGGATATGTCCACCGTCCCAGAGGTTCTGTTTCACTTCCAGCATAATTTGGTACTGGTCTTTGGGCAAGCCCTTGATGGAAAGTTCGGGGATGTCGAAAGGGATTTGCGTGACATCACTTTGATAAGAGGCTTTCCCGCTGAGGCTGATCTGGGGAAGGTTGCCTTTGGCGGCATTGGCAAGACTGTAACTTTCCGACAACTCGATCAGTTTGTACTGACGGGCAAGCGGGTAATGGTCTTGGGCCTTTTGCCGACATCCTTCGAGGGTAAGTTGCCCGGAGGCTTGTAGCACCAGGCTGGCAAACAGGATCAGAAAAAAGGTTCGTATCATATATTTATGTTTTTAATTATTTCTACGACAAAGGTACATGACGGATGAATATATTAAGGCTCCATTAGTAGTGGTGAATGTTCTATTTGTTCGAAAAATGCGATTTTTTGTTTGTATTTCGGGTAAAATATTATCTTTGTAGGAAATCGTCATGTCTTATGAAACAAAACGGATTATTGAATTTAGCCTTGAAACAGGTGCAGGCTTGGCCCATACAACCTTGTAACGATTATCGTTTCATTTCAGAGGAGTTTGTTATTGTCCGTTCCGTGGTTGGAATGAGGGATTTGAACAGTTCTCTGATCGTTTTCGGACAACCTTATCGATTGACGGAAGGGCGTATCGTGCATCTGCGTTCCGGGTATGTTCGGATTCGGGCCAATTTGCACGATCTGACCATAAAGGCTCATCAAATGGTGGTGGCGTCTCCCGGCACGGTGGCCGAGTTCGTGGAAATGTCTCCGGATTGCGAATTGTCGATGGTGGGAATTGCCAATAGTTTCATGGAAGGCTGGCAGAAAGAGGAGCAATTGATGGCTTATCTCCAAGGGCGGCTTTACTTGTGGCTGTCGTTGAACGAGGTGATTGAGCGACGGTTGGAGACTATTTTTTCTTTGCTGTGGGAAGTGGTACATGATGTTCCTTTTCCTAAAGGTACGGTGCAAAGTCTGATTTCAACCCTGTTTCATCAAATAGCCTATTTACAACAAAACGGTCATTCCGTCGGACATGCGAAATATACCCGCCAAGAAGAAGTGTTTAACCGGTTTCTCAGCTTGGTGAATAAGTACGCGATCCGTGAGCGTAACGTGGCTTTCTACGCGGATCGTTTGTACCTGACTCCCCGTTATTTGAATACCTTGATCCGGCAGGTTAGTGATCACACGGTGATGGACTGGATCAACGAGGCGGTTATCCAGGAGGTTAAAATCCAGTTGCTCCATAGTGATAAATTGGTGTACCAGATTGCCGACGAGTTGAATTTTCCCAATCCCTCTTTTTTCAGTAAGTTTTTCCACCGCATGACCGGGAAAACGCCCAATGAATACCGGGCAGGAAAGTAATGTATAATAATTAAAATATGAATTGATGATGAGAGTAATATCCGTACGGGAAAACCCGGAATATAAAGAGATCGCCATAAAATATTTCCCCGGCAAGTGGACGGAAGTCGCCCCGGAAATATACGAGGATTGTATCACTCATGCCGTGGGGAGTGAGGATGTATTGCCACAATGGTACCTGTTGGAAAAAGAGGGGGTTATCATGGGATGTGCCGGCTTGATCACGAATGATTTTATCAGCCGGATGGATTTATATCCTTGGCTTTGTGCCTTGTATATCGATGAGGCGTATCGGGGAAATGCTTATGCCGTGTTGTTGATGGAAAAAGCAAAAGAAGATACCCGTAAGGCGGGATTCAGCCGCATGTACCTTTCAACGGAACACGTGGGGTATTACGAGAAATACGGTTTCCGCTATATCAGACAGGGGTACCATCCGTGGGGCGAGAACTCCCGGATTTACGAGATCGAAGTTTGAACTTCTATTTAAAATGTCACACTAATGAATGATACGAACGAAACGGGTCGGCTAATTGAAAAATATCTTCCGGTGGATTACCATGACACATTTTCGGTACAAACCGACGTGAACGGGTTATCTCCGGCGGAGGTCATTACAAGAATATTCTCGTATAATCCCGCGTGGCTCCGGGCCTTGTACAAATTCCGGGCCTTTCTCGTGAAACCTTTCGGGATCGAAACGAAAGCTCCACGGGTAAAGAACTTGATCGTGGAGGAAAATGAACGGGAGGCGATCATGCGAATGGATGATAGTCATTTACTTTTTTACGTTTCGGTATTTATTTGCCCGGAAGAAGGAGGCAGGCAGACCACGGAAGTCTCCACGTGGGTGAAATATCACAACCGGATAGGGAGAGTCTATTTCTTCTTTATCAAACCGTTTCATCGGGTGATTGTCCCACTGGTCTCGAAACGGGTATTAATAAAAGAGTGATGTTCCTCTATTTTGGAGCTCTTTACAAAATGTGCTAATGATAAATAATATGGTAGATATTAGAATTAAATCTTTGAAAGATACGAGTTTCGATGAATTATTCGAGGCGTTCCGGCAGGCTTTTGCCGAGTATGAGATGCAATTGAATCGTGTGGAGTTACAGGCCATGCTGAAACGACGAGGTTTTGATCCGGAACTTTCTTTTGCCGCATTTGATGGGGATAAGATCGTTTCGTTTACTTGTAATGGGATCGGGGATTTCAACGGGATTCGGACGGCATACGACACGGGAACCGGAACATTGAAAGATTACCGGGGAACCGGGTTGGCAACACGGGTGTTTGAGTCCTCCATTCCTTATTTGAAGGAGGCCGGAATTAAAGAGTACTTGTTGGAAGTGTTGCAGCATAACACGGGAGCGGTTTCCGTTTATCGAAAGATCGGTTTCCAGGTGACGCGGGAATTTTATTATTTTAGGGCGGAGACCAGACAGGTTCGAAACAAGGTACACGTTGATATTCCTTACACGTTACAGGTTATTCGGATCGAGGATCACGTTTCGGTCTCTGATTTCTGGGATTTCAAGCCGTCTTGGCAGAATAGTTTGGAGGCGATAGGTAGGGCGGCTGATACTTTCGTTTGTCTGGGTGTTTTCATTGAAAACAGATTGGTTGGGTATGGGGTTTTCGAACCCGTGTCCGGGGATGTTACCCAGATTGCTGTTGACAGATCGTTCCGTCGTAAGGACATAGGTTCCTTGCTGTTGCAAAAGATGCTCGAAATGAATAAATTAAATTCCGTAAAGATATTGAATGTCGATGTTACTTGCGATTCGATGACCGCATTCTTGCGCTCGAAGAATATTGAACCGACGGGAAAACAATTCGAGATGATAAGGCAGTTGTAGGTGCGGTTACCGTATCGCAGTTCGATAATTGGCGTGGCCCTTTTTTATTAAAAAAACCGGTAGGAGAATCCTTTTTTATAGGATTTAACGGGGTTTCTCTAGGGTAAATCATGGAAATTGCCAGGTCGTTGGGCGACTCTTAAAAGGCTGTTAGGCGCAGTCGCCCGATTGTCGCCCGATCATCGCCCGATTATCGCCGCCATTTTAACAAGATATAAGCAAAGATAACATTTGCCGAGAAAAAGTGTGGAGAGACAACAGGGAGGCAGCCTGCAGGCAAGAATAAATCAACGGTTACTCGTAATCCCGAGACAAGGGTAAATGTTGTTTATGTCTTTCCATTTTTGATGTATCGTTAAGGAATGAGATCAAAATCTTGGTTGACATTCTGGTTGACAAATTGGTTTAACCGTAGTTTAAACATTGGTTTAAAAATGGCATTTTTGAGGGTAAAAGAAAAGAGAGTCACTTTCGTAACTCTCTCATTTTCAGTGGTGCCACCAGTAACCGAAAATCGGTTTATATAGCACTATTTCTCAATAAGTTATATCTTTATTACGATGTTAGTCCCTTGAATAAGGTTTTCACAACTTTGCACCGTTCAACACAAGTTTGTGTCTTAGGTTCGATTTCTGCGTGCAAAGGTAGATATTTATTTGGAATTATCAATATTTCCAAGAACTTTTTTTTGTATTTACTACTAAGAGTCTGTTTGAATTTTGTTCAGCATTCTTTTAGGAGTTGTTTTGAGGATTTTTCTCTGTATCATTAAGAAGAATTGCAGGCTATGTGACGGAAGGTTTTCAATATCCATGAAGTATATAGAAAGAACTTTAGTCGAAATGTCAGGTATCAATTTTCCCAATAGATTGAATCGTAAAGGAGTATTTTTGTCGAGCAATATGTATAACTACATAAACCCCACTGGTTTCGAAACGTGCAGCTACATTACAAATAGGGTAAATTTCAATAATGGATTGTTTTGATGAAAAAAACTCTTCAATATTAGACTTACTGACATAGGGCTGTCATAGAAGACGCTATCTTTGTATCAAAAAGTATTCAACTTAATATTATAGAATATGAAAAGATTATTTTTATGCTCATCATTTGCTGATGTTGCTAATCTATTTGTCGATTGTGCCAAAGAAGATTTGCAAGGGAAAATTATAGCTTTTATACCAACTGCAAGCCTTACAGAACCAATACGATTCTATGTAAAAAAGGGGAAAAAGGCTTTAGAAGAAGCAGGAATGATTGTTGAAGAAGTCGAGATTACCCAACTGCCCAAAGAGGAAATATCTTCTATATTGCATAAATGCGATTATATCTACATAACAGGTGGAAATACATTTTTCCTTTTGCAAGAGTTAAAAAGAAAAGGTGTTGATAAAATTATATCTAAACAAGTGAAATTGGGTAAACTGTATATTGGGGAATCTGCCGGAGCAATAATAGCCTCTCCCGATGCAGAATATATGAGAAGTGTGAATTTTGATCCAATAGAAAAGGCTCCTGAATTGAAAGACTGTACTTCTTTAGATTTGGTCGATTTTTATACGATTCCCCATTATGGAAATTTTCCATTCAAGAAAAAAGGTGAAAAGATAGTTCAACTATATAATGAGAAGTTGCAGCTTATTCCTATAAGTAATAAACAAGCTGTTATTATTGAAGATTCAAATATTCAAATTAAAGATGCAAAATGAATAGAATAGACCGTATTTCTGCTATATTGATTCAGTTACAATCGCACTCGTTAGTGAAAGCACAGCAAATTTCAGAACGTTTTAATATAAGCATTCGTACTGTATATCGAGATATAAGAACATTGGAAGAGGCAGGCATTCCTATCATAGGAAATCCCGGTATTGGTTATTCACTTGCAGAAGGATTCAAATTATCTCCTCTAATGTTTACTCAAAAAGAGGCTTTGTCCTTTTTGATTGCAGAGAAATTAGTACATGAACTAACTGATTCAAATAGCAACGAACATTATAAGTCTGGAATAGAAAAGATTAGGTCTGTCATGCGTTTTGCAGACAAAAATATGTTAGAAACAATGGAAAAGTGCATGTCTGTATTGGATACTTATAAATCATCTACCTATAAACCTGATATTCTTTTACTTATTTTACAAAGTATATACCAAAAAAGAATTATTGAAATATCTTATTTGGGAAGTAATGCGTTAAGTGTTTCAGAACGAAAGATTGAAGCTGTTGGAATTTTCTTTTCGAGAACTAACTGGTATCTAATAGGCTTTTATCTTCCCAAAGAAATCTATCTTACATTTCGGATAGATAGAATTCAAAAAATGCACATTCTTAATGAATTACAATCACGGGAACATCCTCCTTTGGAAAAATTCATACGCGAGTTTTATGATAAAGAAAAATTACATGAAATCGTTATAAGAATAGAAAAGAATAAAACCTCCATAATGAATGATGATAAATATTATTACGGATTAACATCTGAGAAAGAGATAGGGGATATGTTTGAGCTTCATTTTCTAACATTTTCAATCAGTAAGTTTGCACATTGGTATCTGTCTTTTGCAGATAGTGCAACTATAATAAGACCAGATTCTTTAAAATATGAAGTTAAAAATATTATCAATAACATTTCTATTTGATTGCTGTCAAATAGTATTTTTAATCGACTAAATGAAAAAAATATTCGACCAAAGATTTTTCCGCTTATTGTCGGAATGCTCACAACGTAAAGTGTCTGCATCTGAATTTGCAGAAGCTATCGAAGAATTGGCGACCCATGTAGCCGATTTCAGTATTACAGAACAAGATTATAGCATTTTACTCCGCTATTTCTCTTTTGGTTTGTATCGTCTTAAATCATACCGTGTATGGTTTGAGCAGGAAAAAAATATCCTATTTGTATCTAATTGATGAAGCGATAGGGCTATTGAATACCGAAATACGCCTAATCGAATGGCGTATCAAGTACCCGGAACAGTTGCAGCAACGCACCAACAAACAAGCCCTTTCCCCTCTCTATCTCGCTGACAGAACCACTCTTATCAATATCATGGAAATAGTTAGCGGGTTGTTCCTTTCCCAAAAGATTGTGTATCAAAATGGCAAGCCTGTTTATTTAGTGGACTTGACGAAAGCCTTTGAATGGCTTTTCAATATCAAGATAGGTGACTGTTACCAAAAGCATGAGGACGTGATAAAACGAAAGCCGGGCAAGCTGACAGAGTTTCTTAATGGACTGGCAGAGCTTATTCGCAAGGAACATGAAAAGAAAGGGTACAGATAACCAGCTGTTTATGACTTATTTATAGGGGATTCCATTAGTCCCCCTATAATTTCTTTGCACCTGTTTTCTGAACTTTGCTTCATCAATCGATTGACAGACCATAATGTATAATCAGAAAAATGAAGCAATCATGTATATAGAGAATGACGATTTCAGCGTATGGATGCAGAAGCTGTACGCCAAACTGGAAGAACTCTGCAAGGATGTACGGGTACTGCGCAATGCCGACAGGGTGCTGCCCGAAGATGACAACCTGCTGGATAATCAGGATTTGTGCCTGTTGTTCAAAGTAAGTATCAAGACCCTGCAACGCTACCGGGCTATCGGTGCGCTGCCGTACTTCACAATCAGCGGAAAAGTGTACTACAAGGCTTCCGATGTCCGGGAGTTCATTAAGGAGCGGTTCAGCGTCACCACGCTACGCCAGTTCGAGAAAGAACACTGCACGAAGAAAAAGAAGTGAATTAAAAAGCCGGGGCGGTTCTGCTCCGGCTTTGCTTTTGTTTTATGGCTTGCCTAATTTGTCGGCTTTCTCCCTTAGCTGCTCGGCTTGTTCGTTCAACAGCCTTGCCCGTTCCAACGTTTCCGCCTGTTTCCTGCTGCGGTATTCAAAGCCTTTCACCGAATCGGTCAGGCTTCGGATGAAAGCGTTGTCCCGTTCCCTGTTGAACTTCGTTTCCAGCAAATCAAGGCTGCTGCCGTCTGCCTTTCCTTTCATCAGGATATAGCGGTATTTTATATCATTGTCCTGTAACCACTGCATTTTTTGTATAAAACGTACATTCAACACAAGCGACACAAGACAAATGATTATCCCTGCTGAAAGAAGAAAGAACTTGGGTTTCAGGCAGGGAGTTACCCGGTATATCAGTTTTTCATGCCATGAAACGGGCGTTGTTTCCCCGGTCGGTGTATCATCAGCCGGGAACAACACCTTTAACCGCTCCTTGAAATATCGGTGCGAGGTCACGATAAGCCCCTTTATATCTTCAAGGTCTTGTTTTTGATTCTCGGACTGCCCTTTTCCGATACTGCCGATTTGGTTTAGAATCTCCTGCACCATGTTTTCAGTAATGCCGGATTTACTTTGCATTTCCGAAATGCGCTGTTCGATAACGTCCAGCCTGTTAATCGTTTCCTCCCGGCTGGCTGGCATTACCTGCTTCTCCTGCCGTTCTTTCAGTTCCGTAACCATGGAGAGAAGCCCCTCCAAAATTAAATTATCTTCCATGTCCCTATAATTTTAAGTGTCGTTTCTTTTTTCTCTTTTTCCTTTCACCGGGATTGTCGGGTGTTTCATCAGCCGGAGAGGACGGGGCGGAGAATAGACCGCCCAAGCCTGCCAGTAACGGACTGTCTGCTTTAAACGGTGTCCGTGTCGGTTCTTGAACAGGGACGGAAACCGTCTGTCGGTTGCTTCCGGCAGTGTTCAGTTCCGCATCCCCGAAACATTTATCCAGCTTGGAGAAACTGAAACTGCGGTCTATCTCCGAACCCTTGAACGTGTATTCACCTTTGGAAAAAGATATGCCCTGCACTTCGCCAGTCTGTCCCCTGTACTTGAAATGAATCCCGATACCCTTTTCTGCCAGTCGGGTTTGTAACTGCTGCCAGTTCCTTGATTTCCCGATTTCATCCTTTACGGCATTGTAAATCTCGTATTTGGATTTGTCCGGTTCTCTCAAACGGTGCTGCTTTACATGCTCCTTGCCTTTAGCGAAGTAAAGCCCGTGTTTGGCTTTCAGCTTCTTGCATACCTGCTCGTTGCGGTACATGTCGTTCCTGTCCGAAATGGTCTTGCCGTTGTTGTCTATACGGTTGAACACGATATGCACGTGCGGATGTTCCCGGTCTTGGTGGCGCACGATGATGTACTGCGTATCGGTGATTCTCATTTCACGCATATACTCCTGCGCAAGCTGTATCATTTTCCCGTCTGTCAGCTTGGGTGCGTCCACTGGGGAATAGCTTAGCGCAATATGTCCGACAGGCTTTTTCAGGTCGGGGTTCATCCCGGCTTGCAGTATGAAACTGCGTATGATGTCCCGGTTGCTTTCGGCTAACACTCCCTCCGCATGAAGTAAGGTAGCCTGTTCCTTGCCGAGTACATAGTTCACGCAGCCTTTAAATCCGCTTCCCTTTTTTATTTTTCCAATCATCCGACAGTTGGTTTATGATTTCAACAATCCTGTTTTTGAGTTTCACCAGTTCCACCGCTACCAGTGCGAACCCTCCGGCATTCGCCCGGTGCGCCAGCTGGTTGATGTTGTTGGCTTCCCCTGCCAGCTTGCGGATAGTGTCCGCATCCTGCCTGTTCAGTCGGGGCGTCACCTCTGCCGAAACGACAGCCTGCCGGACGTACTCGCTGACACGCAGCCCGGCTTCGGTGGCTCGCTTCCTGATTGCGTAGAACTGTAACTCGGTCAGTTTCGTGCTGACTACCCGGTTCTGCTTGTCTATCCGGCTTTTTGCCGGGCGACCTCCCGGTTTGTTCCTTATCCCTGTCATACGTTTTTGCTTTTAGGTGGTATCTTAAAAATTGCGACCAATGGGAGAAATTTTCTTTGCGTTTAGCAAAGCAAGGTGTTTCGGTAGACCGAAACATAACCTTGCTCTCCCTAATCACACAGCCTGCCGTCTGTTCATGCCGCCAGTCTTGCAGGTCACATCCTTAGCCCTCTCTTTCTTTTTTCACCCGGATTTTGTCTGTTATCCTGCTCCGGCTGGGGCTTGTCGGTAACTGTCAAGTCTTGGGATTGTTTCACTTTAAGGCTACGCAAATAGTCGTTCAGGTCATTGTGACCGCTGTACAGGTGTGATACGTCACGTACACGCCATTTGTATTCCTGCCTTATGGCTTCAACCGCTTTCCTCCCGGCTTCGTCATTGTCAAGCATACAATGTATATGCCCGTAATCAGCCAACGGATATAAGGCTTTATCCGTGTTGGCGGTGGAGTTTAGAATAACGTAGTCCTGCCAGTCGGTGCAGGGTATATCCGGACTTTTCTGTTGCCGGATAGTGAGGAATGAGAGGAAATCCAAAAAGCCCTCGAACACGAAACAGGTATCTCTCGGCTCTCCCTGCTGCCGTATATGGGTGATGTCTTTCGATGTGCTGCCCTTGAAACGGGGATTGCGAAGCTCGTAACCTCCTGAATCATTCCTAAACGCCAGCGCAAAATAAGGCTTGCCACCGATGCGGTAATACATTTCCTGCACGTAAGGGGATGCCGTTCCGGGAGAAATCCCCCTTTCCTGCAAATAGCGTATGAGTGCCGGATTCTGTAACGGCTGTATTCTGTGTATCTCTATCGGGCTGGCTGCTTGCCTTTTCGTCTCCCTTTCGGGCAGTTCTTTCCCGTGAAAGGAAAAAGAGGCGGTGTCGCCCTGTTCCAGTCGGCAGATAGCACCGTAGGCGTTGCACTGGTGTTGCTTCATTACAAGGTCGATGAGCGTCCCGCCCTCACCAGTTCCGTAGTCACACCATAGATTGGCGTTATAATCCACCTTGAAACTTGGCGTGTTGTCCTCCCGTAAGGGGCTGCGGTACATCCCGTAGCTTCCCTTTTCCTTGGCTGGCTGGATTCCCAAAGAGTTCAGGTAATCTTTGATACTGATATTGTTGGCTTCCTTGTAGGTCATAATTTTTATTTTTTGATATTCATTGATAAATTGCAGTAGCACAGTAAGAAGTCAGTAAGAAGAAAAGTCACCATGTTTCTGCGCATAATTCTTTTTTTTTCAGTGGATTATCTCTTATGCAGTAAGATAAGTAAGTTATTTCTTCAAAAGGAAATAGAAATACAGCCTTATATTCCTGCTTGCTCTTTTCTTGTTTTTCTTTTTTCCGGTTTTCCAAAAAGTTTTGGATTTTATCTTACTGCTTATTGTGTATTGTATAATAGGCTGATTTTTAACAGTTTGAGTGATTATGTGATACTTTTGCAGTAATTACTGCACGGCTACCTATCCGTAATCGTCATTTGTATAGGATGCAGGAATAGGCTTTATTCTGTACCCATATACCGAATAATTCTGTTTGTTGATACGTTTCTGCACTCGTTTGAACCCGGCTTTGCGCAACGCTTCCCCCAGCCGTTTTTCAGATAGCTGCATGGCGCATATATCCCGTAAACGTGTCAGTATTTGTGCCGTTGTCATAAAGAACAAGGGTTCTTCCTCCTCTGTCGGCTTCTCAAAATATTGTGTCAGCATTTCAAACTCGACCGTCTGCACCTCAAATCCTGCATTTGCTAAATGCAATTCTCTAATCTCCATATCATTGAACCAGTAGCGCACGCCCTGACGGTACAGGTACATGATTTCGGAATAGACGTTATCCATGTGAATACTTTCTGCCGTGGGCTTGTCTATGTGCAGTACCTCGAACGGCAAAAAACGCCTGCTGCCTGTCGGGTCGGTCAGGAACTCGTTGCCGTTCACCGAAGCCATGAAGCTGGCGAGGTGGGGGTATTCCTCTATGTAAACATCATACGGTCTGCGGTATTTCACTGCCGGGGTGGTGATAAGGTTCTTCAAGGCGTTCTCGTTCTGCTTGTTGAGTTCCTTTAGCTGGTCGTCAATGTTGATGAACAGGTATTCGGCTATCAGTGTCAGGATGTCTTTGCCCTGCGGGTCTATCTTTCCGGTGAACAGGTAGTTCTTAAGCGGTGTCGGGCAAAGGTTGTCCAGCCACCACGATTTGAACTGTCCCTGCTTGTCCCCGGTTAGCACTAGACAGGTATGATTCTGACACCCCGTGTCGTTCATTGCGTTGGCTACCACACCGATAAGCCATTTCGTGAAATATTCCTCCCATTTGCCGGGATTGGCTACCTGTACCGTGTTCAGAAGCCTGCCGATATGCCCATGTTCGGCAGGATTGAGAAGCGGCAGGGCGTTAAAGTATTCCCGTATGGGATGTACCTTTCTTGCGAAGTCGCTTTCCAGTATGGTACGGATGTTCTCGGCAGAGGTGACAATACCAGCGGTTGCGTCCAGCCTGCGCCTGAACGAGTTCAGGACAAATTTCGTAACGGGCTGGTACAAGTCCGAAGAACCCGCAGCCCGGTATTCCGTCCGGCTCTTTACGGTGTTGAACCGGAAATCGTACAGGACGTTCAACAGGCTTTCGATGCGCTCGTTCTTCGACTGCCAGCCCTCGATATGCCGTGTTTCATCACCTCTTTTCTTTTTCATCGAGAAGTCTGTTAGAAGCCGGGACATACTGCTGCTGCATCCACTTTTTGAGTTCCTCCATGTCGAAACGCAGGGTACGCCCACGCTTGACGCAGGGTATCAGTCCCTTGCTGGCTAAATGATACAGGTAATTGACCGAATACCCGGTTATGCCGCTGGCAACGGATATTTTGACTAACACAGGCTCTTTTCCGTCCTGCCGTTCTTCGGGCTGTGCGCCCATGACCGGGGCAATCATCTTTTCGATGTTCTCCAGCCGTTTGAAAATTTCTTCGAAAGGATTATTCATAGGTGCTTGTTTTTTGAATTAGCACCACAAATAAAATAAGAAAAATCGGTAAAAAACAAAGCGTCAGCCGTTTGGAATCGCTTTGCTGCGCTCTGCACCAAATTAATGTCGGTAAATAGAAAACGGCTTTGTGTTCATTACCTTACTTATTTAGTAAGTGGGGGAAACCGGGGTTTCTGTTCTCTTATTGTTTCTTTCCTGCTCGTTTGGGTTGGTGGTGGACATTTTTGGACACGCAAGGTCATTTGCGGACAGAAAGAAACAACCTGTCATTCAGTCTTATATATTTGCACCAGTGAAGAAAAACGGAGTATTGATAATAATAAATATATCGGTTATGGAAATAGTGACGATTGAAAAGAGAACCTTTGAACTTTGGAAACAGAGGTTTGAAAATTTTGTGGGGCGTGTGGATGCGCTCTGTGTGCCTTTACGCAGGAAGCGTGACAAGTGGCTGGATAACTGCGAGACCTGCCGTTTGCTGAATGTTTCAGCCCGGACGATGCAGACCTACCGTGATACGGGGAAACTGCCTTATTCGCAGATTAACAATAAGATTTACTATAAGGCTTCGGACGTGGAAACATTTCTGCTTAGCCAAGTAAGGGACAATTCTAAAAAGTAGGCGTATGGATTTGATAACGAAAGATTCCGAAACCACGCTGGTACTGTTTTCCTCCCTTGACAGGGTGCTGGAACACGTGGAGTACGTGGTAATGAACTATCGCCCGGTATTGAACGGTGAACACTACTTGACAGGCGAGGAAGTGTGCGAGCGGCTTTGCATCAGCAAACGGACGTTGCAGGATTACAGGGACACGGGACTGCTGGGATATGTGCAGCTTCCGGGAAAAATCATCTACCGGGAAAGCGAGATTTTAGACCTGCTGGAAAGGTATTACAGAAAATGAAATCTTGAAAACGTGAAATCTTGTTTTCTGTATTTATTGATTTATTGTTTGATTAATTAAAAGCCAGCAATCATGGTTTCTTGAAAACTGTGTTGCTGGCTTCTTCATGTTTATGCGGATAGTCTTTTCAATATCTTGTTAATTTTGAATTTTTATGAATGCTTTCCCATTTTGATTCTCTATAATTTTCATTGCAGGTGTTGATGAAAATGTATGAGTTGTAGCATGAAACACAGACAGAACTAAATCTTGTAATTGAGAGTCTTTTTCAAGATATTCTATTTTTAACCCTTTTGATTCTGCTTTTTCACGGGATATATGGCGACCATGACTTTTAAAGTTATCGTGATTAGCCAAAAAAGATGCTATATTCTCTATAATAGGAGCTTTGACATCTGGAGCTTCTGTTTTGAACATGAATCTATTAAGCCAATCTCTAATTAAGTTTTCAGACATTTTGATATAATTTTCACATTGTGTAATGACAGAAGGACCATATTGATTAAGTAATATAGCCCATGCTTGTTTATTGGGTTCGTTTACTTCTTGTAATGCTTTATAGAATTGGTCAATTATTGCTTTTGCAGGATTACTTGTGGGACCGTTAGGACTATTAATAATCAACTGTGGGTCTACGGGACCTATATTAGAATGTTTTCCCATGACAATACTAGCTCCTGAACATGCAATCATTGTGGCAGCAGACATTGCTATTTGGGGAATAATAACTCTTACTTCAGGAAATTGAGCATGCAAATATTCGACAATACCTTCTGCTGCTTCGGGAGAACCTCCCGGACTGTGTATAATTAAATCTACAGGCTTTTTTTCAAGTCCGTATGAAACTTCCATCATTCCTTGCACATCTTCCTCTGTTACCGAAAGTAATTCGGGAGCTCCACCTTTTTGGGTAAAAGCAGTTGCGTACAAAATAATATTTCTGTTTGTATATTTAGATAGTTCAGAAAGGTATTTGCGTCGAATAAAATCAAAAGGAGCAGAATTCCCTTGGGCACTTTCGACTTTTAATTCTGTTAATATTTCACTCCATGTTGGCATAATTGATTCGGTTTAGATTTAATGTTATATTCAATTGAAGAATTTGCAGAAACAGTGTCACTGACGGTTTTATAACGAGTTCCACTAGTTATTTCCCATTTTTGTTTTTCTTGCTCTTGCAATATTTGATATATCGCAGGATTATTTACTTTTAAGTTTTCTATGATTCTGTTCATGGCTGTTATAACGATTACTTTAAATGCAAATATAGGCCTTTTTCCTTTTAAAAGTTTACAATTCAGCATTAAAGTTGCTGAAAAATGATATTTTTCTCTCTACGTATTGCATATCCCTTAGTATCGTTTGGTCTAATACCTTTGCGTAGTGCTGCGTCATTCGGGTGGATGAATGCCCCAGCATTTTAGCCACGTTCGGCAGTGACACGTTGTTAGCCAGCGCAATAACCGAAGCGAAACTGTGCCGGGCTGTGTGCGTGGTCAGGTTCTTTTTAATACCGCAAAGGTCGGCAATCTCTTTCAGGTAGCTGTTCATCTTCTGATTGCAGGGAACGGGCAACAAAGTTCCTTTATCCATGCAGTAGGGGTTATCCTTATACTTTTCAAGTATCTGTTTGGGAATGCTCAAAAGCGGGATGTTACAGAGGTTGTTTGTCTTTTCACGGGGTTTCACTATCCACAGGTTGCCGTTGCTGTCCTCTGAAACGTGTTCGGGGCGTAAGTTATACACGTCTATGAATGCCAGCCCGGTATATACGCAGAAGATAAAAACATCCCGTACCAGTTCCAGCCGTTCAATCCTGAACTCTTTCTGCCATATCCGGTTTATCTCGGCTTGGCTTAGGAACTGTTTGTTTACCTCCACCTCGTGAAACTTGATTCCTGCAAACGGGTTCTTTGTCAGCCACTCGTTGGCAATGGCAAGGTTTATCACTTTCTTAAAACATTTCATGTACCGGATAACGGTATTCTGTGCGCAATGCTTCTCCGTCTTTAGGTATAAATCGAATTTGCGTACCAGTTCCCCGTTTACCTCACGCAGTAACATATCATCTACCTTGTAATCCCGTTTAACCAGTTCCATGAGGTATTTAAGGCAATTGTCGTAACGTCTTACGGTGATGTCGGCATAGTCTGTCCCGATTAGCTTCCGGCAGTTGTCATTATGTTCCTTGAATACATTATACAATGTCTTGAAAGTTTCGTCCTTTCCCTGATAGCGGTTCACTATGGCACGTGCGGAGATAATCTTTCCCTCCAGTTCCAAGTCTTGGTAAATCTGATAGAATTTCACACGCAGGGCGTCAATGTAATGGTTAAGTTCTACGGAGTTTCGGTCTTTGCCTGTCGATTTCTCTTTTTCCTGCGACCAAAGTGGGACTTTTACACTCCGCTTTAGTTGAAGTTCCACGTATAGGCGGTCATAAGTGACACGCACACGCACGGGTGCTTCCCCGTTTTTTAACAGTTTGCTACGCTTGATGAAGAACAACACGCTGAATCTTTTTCTTTCCATACGGCTCAATTTTTAATGATACAAAGTTAGGAAATCGAACCGAGAACCCTGTTATGTAAAATAGTGCAACGTGCTGTAAAAGAATGAAGTAAATACCTCGCAGTGGAACATTTCGGGCTTTTAAAAACAGTCCCTTGAATAAGGACGTATGGTTTGCTTCAATCTCACTAATTTTGCCTATTCTTGGAAAAGAAAAATCCCTGAACTTCTTTGAAATTCAGGGATTTACATCGTTTTGCCTTCTTAAAAAGTGGTGCCACCAGGAATCGAACCGGGGACACAAGGATTTTCAGTCCTTTGCTCTACCAACTGAGCTATGGCACCATCGTTATTGTTTAACGGGTGCAAAAGTAGGGAAAATTTTTGAAATCGCAAGCGTTTAGGGAGAAAAAGTGGAGGAAAATGTAAAAAAAATGATGAATATGGAATCGAATTGATGAAAACAGGCTGTGATTCAATATCTATGATAAGGGAATAAATCTGGTGTAAAATAAAGAAAAAATGCGTGATTAATTTTTGATTATTAAGAAATTACTTATATTTGTCGCATTAGAAGATAAATAGTTGTTTATCGTTGAAACCAAAGATATACCTCTACGTACCCTTCTATATGTATTATTAATTTTAATTATTTTTATTGTGAATATTTTTGTTGCAAAGTTAAGTTCCACGACCACAAGTGAGGACTTACAAGCTCTTTTCTCAGAGCATGGTTCTGTTTCTTCAGCCAAAGTTATTATGGACAAAGAAACTGGTAACTCTAAATGTTTTGGTTTTGTTGAGATGGAAGATGAAACGGAAGGTTTCAACGCGATCAATGCCTTAAACGAAACTGAATTCCAAGGAAGAAAAATCGTTGTGAAAAAGGCTAGACCCAGAGAAGAAGGTGGCGACGACAGAGGTCAAAGATTCCCAAGAGAAAGAAGATTTAATTCGAATCGTTAAGAATGAGAAAACAGAGAGTTTGAAAAAGCTCTCTGTTTTTTTGTATCATTTTCGGTATTTCGCTTTCAAATAAGCGTATAACACTTGGTGCATTAATTGTGCTTCCGTCAGTTCTTCGTCCGTGAGGTTGGGAGCGAGTTCTATGCCGTTGCAGACATCTGTCAATTGTTCATCCCGGTCGATACGGTCATCGAAATTCTGTTCTATCAAGAAAATATCGAACAATTGCATCCGTTCGATGGATTCCAAGGCTAGGTTTCGGGCTTCCAACAGGTTGTTCTCCCGGTATTTTTTCAAGAAGACTTCGATTAGGCTATCCGTGAAATAGTCCGCGAAATAGTGCATCAGGATGATACGCTTTTTGAGGCACTCGTAGATGCGTGCCGGGGCTGACGAGATACACTCGCTGATGCCTAGATAAGCAAGTTCTGCCAGCTCGATGCTTTCCTCTTCTTCTTCATCCAGTTCGAGTAGGAGAATCTTGTACAACAAATCGGCGTATTCCTCCTGGCGGGTGATATCCCGGCTTTCATGGTAATAATGAAAACGATCGGGAATGACTTTCTTTAGTAACAGGCGGAGGGCCTTCCGGTCCCCGCTGGCACTGTGTAGTAAAGATTCGTCAAGTATGTTTTCCAGTTTGTTCATGGTTGTCTGTTATTTTTCTTCGGACGGGTTAAAGTTTACCCAGCCTTGGGCTTTCAGCTCGAATGAATTACCGTCCTTCGTGATTAAATTATAACCTTCGCTTTTGGCACAAGTATGTCCGATGATACTGATCTCTTCCATGGTAATCAGTTTATCGTAGGCATCCAGTGGTGCGGTGAACAAGAGTTCATAATCCTCTCCCCCGGAAAGAGCGCATACCGTGGCATTCATGTTAAGCTCCTCGGCCATTTTGAAAGTCTGGTAATCAATCGGAATCTTTTCCTCGTAGATGTTGCAACCGAGGCCGGAATCATGGCAGATGTGCAATACCTCGGATGAAAGCCCGTCGGAAACGTCCATCATGGCAGTCGGCTTAATGCCTTTTTCCTTGAGTAATTGGATGATGTCCATTCTGGCTTCCGGTTTTAGCTGGCGTTCGAGGATATATTCATACCCCGAGAAGTCCGGTTGGGCATTGGGATTTTCCTTGAACACGACTTTTTCTCTCTCCAACAACTGAAGTCCCATGTAAGCGGCACCCAAATTCCCACTGACACAAATCAGGTCATTTTCCCGTGCGGTATTGCGATAAACAATATCTTCCTCGTCAGCCTCTCCGATCACCGTGATACTGATACACATTCCCGTTTGGGAAGAGGTCGTGTCACCGCCCACGAGATCAATCCCGTAGTGGTCGCAGGCAAGATAAATGCCCTCGTACAATTCATCGACCGCTTCCAAAGAGAAACGGTTGGAAACAGCAAGAGAAACTGTGATCTGCCGGGGAGTTCCGTTCATGGCGTATATGTCGCTGGCGTTTGTCGCTACAGCCTTGTACCCTAGATGTTTCAACGGGGCATAGGCCAGATCGAAATGTACTCCTTCGATCAGCATATCCGTGCTGACCAATATTTTTTTATCCTTGTAATCAAGTACGGCTGCATCGTCACCAACCCCTTTCAAGGAAGATGCGTTTTTTAATTTTATATCTTGTGTCAGGTGGCGGATCAATCCGAACTCCCCTAACGTGGATAGTTTCGTCAATGGTTTGTTTTCACTCATGTTTCAGTTCTTAATATTCAAAACAAAAATACGCTAAATTGATGAATCGAGCAAATGATAATGTGGCTACGCCACGTTACAGGTTACAAGTTTGCAGGTTATAAGTTTATGATGAGGTATTTCGCAAGAGAGAATGAATCATAACGGGGATTTATCACGTAATAGATATTATCTACCTGATAGATGATTGATAGGTAATATTTTTTTGTACTTTTGCACAGATTGATAAATTGGAGATAATAGGGTAAAAAAGTTATGGCTAAAGAACAAGACGATATATTGAATGAAGTAACTGAGGGTGAGTATAAATACGGTTTTGTTTCTGACGTGGAAACCGAGATGATCGGGAAGGGATTGAATGAATCGGTGATCCGCTTGATTTCACAAAAGAAGGAAGAGCCGGAATGGCTCTTGGAATTCCGTTTGAAGGCTTACCGTCACTGGCTTACGATGAAAATGCCCACGTGGGCGAAATTGGAGATTCCTCCGATTGATTATCAGGACATCGTGTACTACGCGGCCCCGAAACAGGAGGTAAAGAAATCGTGGGATGAGGTCGATCCCGAGTTGAAAGCGACGTTTGACAAATTGGGTATTCCTTTGGACGAACAAAAAGCGTTATCCGGGGTGGCAGTGGATGCCGTGATGGATAGCGTGTCCGTGAAGACCACGTTCAAGGAGACGCTGGCAGAACGGGGAGTGATCTTTTGCTCGTTCTCCGAGGCCGTGAAGAATCACCCGGATTTAGTGAAACGTTATCTGGGTTCGGTTGTCCCCTATGCTGACAATTTCTTTGCTGCGTTAAATTCGGCCGTGTTTAGTGACGGATCGTTTGTTTACATCCCGAAAGGGGTTCGTTGCCCGATGGAGTTGTCCACTTATTTCCGGATCAATGCGGCAAATACTGGACAGTTTGAACGTACTTTGATCGTGGCAGAAGAGGAGAGTTTCGTGAGCTACTTGGAAGGATGTACTGCACCGCAACGGGACGAGAATCAGTTACATGCTGCCATCGTGGAGATCGTGGTGGAAAAGAATGCGGAAGTGAAATACAGTACCGTGCAAAACTGGTACCCCGGAGATAAAAACGGGAAAGGTGGTATCTATAATTTCGTGACCAAACGGGGCATCTGCAAAGGGGAAAATGCCAAATTGATCTGGGCACAGGTGGAGACCGGATCTGCGGTTACCTGGAAATACCCGAGTACAATATTGAAGGGAGACGGATCTGTCAGCGAGTTTTACTCTGTGGCCGTGACTAATAATTACCAACAGGCAGACACGGGAACCAAGATGATCCATATCGGAAATAACACTCGTAGTCGGATCGTATCGAAAGGTATTTCGGCGGGATATAGTTCCAACTCTTACCGGGGCCGGGTGAAGGTGGTGAAAAATTGTAAGAATGCCCGGAATTTTTCACAATGCGATTCTTTGTTATTGGGAGATAAATGCGGGGCTCACACGTTCCCTTATTTGGAAGTGGCGAATCCCACGGCACAGGTGGAACACGAGGCTACAACCTCCAAGATTGGGGAAGACCAGATATTCTATTGTAACCAGCGAGGAATTTCAACAGAAGATGCCATTGGTTTGATCATTAAAGGATATGCCGGAGATGTGATCAATAAAATGCCAATGGAGTTTGCCGTCGAGGCACAAAAGCTGTTGCAAATTAGTTTGGCGGGAAGCGTGGGATAGGAAACTAAAAGCTAAAAACTAAAAGCTAAGAGCTAAAAGTTTATAGATTTATCGATTTATGAATTATGATTTATGATTTTGGAATGGAGGCGGTTCGAGGGATTGGAATCTGAAATCTAAATTTAAAATCTAAAATAAAATGGGTTTACTAAAGATAAAAAACTTACATGCCGCGATAGACGGAAAAGAAATATTGAAAGGGATTGATTTGGAGGTGAATGCCGGGGAGGTTCACGCGATTATGGGACCGAACGGGGCAGGGAAGAGTACTTTGTCGGCCGTGCTTACGGGACGGGAGTGTTTCGAGGTGACGGAAGGGGAAGTTTGGTTTAACGGGAAGAATCTGTTGGAACTTCCGGCAGAAGACCGGGCAAGGGAAGGGATATTCCTAAGTTTCCAGTACCCGGTAGAGATTCCGGGTGTGAGTACCGTTAATTTCTTGAAGACTGCGGTAAACGAGCAACGTAAGTATAAGGGATTACCTCCTTACCCGGCAAGCGAGTTTCTGAAAATGATCCGGGAGAAAATGGAGATGGTGAACATTGACAGTCGTTTGTTGAACCGTTCTCTGAATGAAGGTTTTTCCGGCGGGGAGAAGAAAAAGAACGAGATATTCCAGATGGCAGTGTTGGAACCGAAACTGGCTATTCTGGACGAAACGGATTCCGGTTTGGACATTGATGCGTTACGTATTGTTGCCAGCGGGGTGAACAAGCTGAAACGACCGGATAACTCTACTATCGTGATCACTCATTACCAGCGTTTGTTGGATTACATCGTGCCGGATGTTGTACACGTGTTGTATGACGGGCGCATCGTGAAGACGGCTGGAAAAGAGTTGGTCTTGGAGTTAGAGAAGTATGGTTATGATTGGATTAAACAGGAAGTTGAGTCCGGTAAGTAATGGAAGATGGAAAGATTAGAAAAGATAAATAATGATTTCGCGACTCTGTTTCGGGAGGGACAACGGTTACTGCAGGAAGGATGCGGTGACGTGATGAACCGACACCGGGAGGAGGCGTTTCAACGTTTCGAGGCCTTGGGAGGAATCCCCTATAAAACGGAGGATTATCTTTACGCGGATACCTTACCGGTGTTTGACCGGGATTATAAGGTGGTGCTGAAAAATATCAAGCAAGGCGTGGAACTGGGCGAGATATTCAAATGTCACGTGCCGAATTTGGACACCAATCTGATTTTGACGATCAACGGTTGGTTCGTGCAGGAGAATGTTGTACCGGAAATTCCCGAAGGTGTGGTGATTTGCAGTATGGCAGAGGCCAGCGTGAAGTATAAAGAGTTATTTGAAAGACATTATAATCAGTACACGAAACCGGCAGATGCGGATGGATTAGTGGCACTGAACACGGCATTTGCCCAAGACGGGGTATTCGTGTATGTTCCGGATCGGGTGGTGATGGAGCGTCCGTTGCAGATTGTGAACCTGATGCGGGCGAATGCGGACTTGATGTCGTTCCAGAGGAACATGGTTATCTTGGGACGTGATGCTAAGGCGACTATTTTGGTTTGCGACCACACGCTTTCCGATGATAGCTTTTTATCGAATAATACCACGGAAGTGGTTGTCGGGGAGAATGCGGCTTTTGAATACTACCATGTTCAGAATCAACATATCGAGGCTTCCCAGATAAACAGCGTGTTCGTTTCCCAGAAACGCAATTCCCGGTATGATGCAAACGTGATTACCCTGTATGGTGGGTTCATTCGTAACAATCTTTTTGCCGCTTTGACGGAAGAAGGATGCGAGAGTAATCTTTACGGGATGTATTTGTCGGATAAAAAACAACAGGTGGACAACTTCACCTTTATCGACCATATTGCACCTCATTGTACAAGTAATCAACATTTCAAAGGCGTGTTGGACGATGCGGCACTGGCTAATTTTGCCGGACGGATCGTCGTGCGTCCCGATGCTCAAAAAACGGAGGCCTATCAAGCAAACAATAATCTATTATTGACGGATACGGCTCAAGTGAACACGAAACCCCAGCTGGTGATTGATGCCGACGACGTGAAGTGTAGTCACGGGGCTACGGTCGGACAGATCGACGAGGAGGCAATGTTCTATCTTCGTTCCCGCGGGATCGGGGAGGCAGAGGCTCGAATGATGATGATGTTCGGTTTTGCGCATGAGATTGTCGGACGGGTGAAACTTGAGCCGCTCCGGGAAGAGATTGATAGTTTGGTGGATAAACGATTAAGAGGAGAATTAACCAAGTGTCACAATTGCGTGATGCATTGTAAGAAATAAATTATGTTTGACGTCAATCGGATTAGAAAAGATTTCCCGATACTGGAGGAAAAGATTTATGGCAAACCGTTGGTTTACCTGGATAACGGGGCAACAACCCAGCGACCTTTGCGGGTGGTGGAAAAGATGACGGAATATTATTTACGTTACAATTCCAACGTGCATCGGGGAGTGCATTATCTGAGTAATAAATGTACGGATGCCAATGAACAAGCCCGGGAAACCGTGAGAGAGTTTATCAACGCGGAGTCCACGGATGAGGTGATATTTACCCGGGGAACGACCGAGAGTATCAATCTCGTGGCTTACACTTTCGGGGAGGCTTTTATCCGGGAAGGTGACGAGATCATCGTGACGGAAATGGAACACCACGCCAATATCGTTCCCTGGCAAATGTTATGTGAACGCAAGAAGGCCGTGTTGAAAGTAGTTCCTTTTAATGATAAGGGCGAGCTGGACATGGAGGTGTTCCGGGGGCTTTTGAATGAGCGGGTAAGATTGGTATGTGTGGCTTATGTTTCTAACGTGTTGGGTACGGTGAATCCGGTGAAGGAGATGATTGACGCGGCACATGCTTTGGGCGCATACGCTTTGGTTGACGGAGCTCAGGCTATCCAGCATATCCCGGTTGACGTGCGAGCATTGGATTGTGACTTTTTCGCTTTTTCGGGGCATAAGGTGTACGGGCCCACGGGAGTTGGTGTTTTATATGGAAAGCGTAGCTTGTTAGAACAGATGCCCCCCTGGCAGGGCGGGGGAGAAATGATCAAGGAAGTTCGTTTCGAGAAAACGACTTACAACGAATTGCCTTTTAAATTCGAGGCCGGAACTCCGGATTTTATCGGGGTTGTCGGTTTAGGTGAGGCCTTGGAGTACGTGAAAAGTATCGGTTTGCAAGAGATTGCCGGATATGAACATGGTCTGATGGATTATGCCATGAAACAGGTTCGGGAGGTTCCGGGCATTATCTTATACGGGGATGCCGCGAATAAGTCTTCCGTGATCTCGTTCGGAATAGAGGGCATACATCCTTTTGATCTGGGCACTTTGCTGGATAAGATGGGGATTGCCATACGTACGGGACAATTGTGTGCGGAACCCGTGATGCAACATTACGGGGTACAAGGAATGGCTCGCGCCTCCATAGCCATGTATAACACCCGGGAAGAAATTGATGTTTTCTGTGAAGGGTTAAGAAAGATAGAAAAGATTTTCAAATTATAAGAGCAATGACGATAGAAGAGATTCAGAATCAAATCGTGGATGAGTTTTCCATGTATGATGATTGGATGGATAAATATGCTTATCTGATAGAAATAGGTAATGGCTTGAATGCGATGGACGAAACGCATAAGACGGATGACAATCTGATTAAAGGATGTCAGTCCAGAGTGTGGTTTCATGCCGAATTGCGAGATGGTAAGTTGTATTTTGAAGCGGATAGTGATGCCATTATCACGAAAGGTATTGCCGGATTATTGATCCGGGTATTCTCTGGTCAGACGCCTCACGACATCATGAATGCTAATCTGGATTTTATCGACAAGATCGGTTTGACTCAACACCTGTCACCGACACGTTCTAACGGGTTGTTGTCGATGGTGAAACAAATAAAGTATTACGCCTTGGCATACGAGGGAAAATAACGAGAGATATGGGAAAAAGTTTAATGGAAGATTTAGTGATCGAGAAATTGTCTACCGTTTATGATCCGGAAGTTCCGGTGAATATATGGGAGTTGGGACTCGTTTATAATATCGAATTCCCGAAACAAAACGAGGTGATTGTTACCATGACCCTTACCGCTCCGGGATGTCCGATTGCCGACCAGATCGTGCAGGAGGTGCATGATGTCGTGTTGACGATTGACGGGATTGATGAAGCCACGGTAAACCTGACTTTCGAACCGATGTGGACTCCGGAAAGAATGAGCGAAACGGCCCGGTTGGAATTGGGGTTTGATATTTAAGTTCATGAATGGAGGCATTATTAGAAAAGGCCAAAGAGTGCGGGTTTGATGCCTGTGGCATTGTTCCGGTGGATGTTTTATCCCGGGAGAGAGAGAGGTTGGAGCGATGGATTGGACAAGGATTTCATGCAGGAATGAATTACATGGCGAATAATATAGAAAAGCGGGAGAATCCCGCTTTACTTGTTGAAGGGGTCCGCTCGGTGATTGTAACTCTGACTAATTATTATACTCCGAAACTCCAATCGGAAGGCATTCCGGTAGTTGCCCGCTACGCATACGGGAAAGATTATCACCGGGTGGTGAAAGACCGGTTATTTAAATTGCATACTTGTCTGGAAGAAGTGACCGGACGAAAGATTACGGGCCGGGCATTCGTGGATTCCGCTCCCGTGTTTGAACACGAGTGGGCTCGACGGGCCGGGTTGGGATGGATTGGCCGGAACTCTTTGTTGATTCATCCTCGTTTGGGGTCCTATTGTTTTATTGGTGTTATTATATCGGATTTTGAACCTTCAAGGTATTCTCTGCCCGAAGAGCGGAATTTTTGTGGTCAGTGTAACCGGTGTGTGGAGGCTTGTCCCACGGGAGCCCTTTCCTCGCATGAAGTGAATGCCAATCTTTGTATTTCTTATAACACAATAGAGAGAAAAGATGACATCCCGTCAGAAATAAAGAAAAAGATGGGAGATCGCTTTTTTGGGTGTGATGCCTGTCAGGAGGTCTGTCCGTGGAATCGGAAAGCCGTACTGCATCATGTAGAGGAATTTTCCCCGAATGAATGGTTGATGCGGATGAGCCGGGAAGAGTGGTTGGCACTTGATGAGGAAACATTTCAAGTCCGCTTTAAGGAATCGCCGCTCCAGAGGCCCGGTTTGGAACGGATAAAACACAACTTGTAGTTTCGGATCATTTATACATTGTTTTTTTTCTTGCTAAAATTCCCCTTGATTATAGATTCCCCGGATAAAAATTTTATTTTTGTATCAAAATGGATTCAATCTGTTATGATGGGACAGCGGTCGGTGAAAGATCAAGAAATTTGTGATTTGTTAAATGCTCGTGATCAACGAGGGATGGAGCTTTTATTTGAAGCTTATTATAAATCTCTGGTTTCATGGGCTAATACTTTTTTGAACGATCTCGGGGTAGCCGAGGACGTTGTTCAAGAATTTTTTATCGCTCTGTGGAATCAAGAGATTCACCGGGAATTAAAGCCGGAAACACTTTCTTCTTTTTTGCGGGTGTTGGTTCGAAATCGTTGTTATAATCGATTGACGAAACGTGATATATTCACGTGTTTTGTGAGTGTGGAACGTGTCGATTGTATGTTTGAGGAATATGATGATTCGAAGGACCAGTTGATCGCTAAAGTGATGGATGAAGTTGCTCTTCTTCCGAATCGTAGTCGGGAAATATTGAATGGCGTTTTTGTTGAGGGAATGAAATATCAAGAAGTGGCAGATCGTTACAATATTTCGGTTTCTACTGTAAAAACTTTGTTAGGAACATCTATACGGAAACTACGAGAGCGAATGGGGCGTGAAGGATTTCTTGATTTTTTGCTCGTTTATTGCCGGTATTGTTAAAAACTAATGTTTTTTGGATAATTGATGATTTTTCTTCAAAAATCACTAGACTTTTTCATCCTCTTTTTTGTACATAAGATGAAAAAGGATCAAATCTATGGAAAAAACGAAACTAGACCACGAAACAGAAGATTGGTTAATTGCTTTTCTGAGTGGTGAATTAGACGAGCGGGAAGAAGAAAATGTGCGTGTATGGTTGGAGGCGAGTCAAGAGAATCGGAATGCTTACGAATCTTTGATGAAGGATTATTTACGAATCCGGTGGGTACAAGAAGATGTACATATACGGGAAGAACAGGCAAAAAAGATAATATTCTCTTCTTTGAAAAAGAAAAGGAATCTGACGCCTTATTACGGAGTGGCAGCTTCAATAGCAGTGTTATTGATTGTGACATTATTCTTTTTTATTCGAGAGGATAAACAGGTCGTTTCTGAAAAACTTGTTGTTTCGGAAATAAAGCCAATTCAATCAAAGGCAATGTTAGTTCTGTCCACGGGTGAACAAATTCAGTTAACAAAATCGACACAAAAGATTCAGGAGCAAGACGGTTCCGTGTTGAAGATCGACAGTGTCATGGGAGTACAATATGATGCTTTATCTACAAAGAGAGTTGAAAAGCCGATTTATAACAAAATTGTCGTTCCGCGAGGAGGTGAATATTTTGTGACACTAAGTGAAGGTACGAAAGTGTGGTTGGATGCGGACTCTGAATTAGAGTATCCGGTATTTTTTTCTGGAGATTTCAGAGAGGTAAAATTGAAAGGAAATGCTTATTTCTGTGTTACGAAAAAAAATGATAAGCCTTTTGTCGTACGTGCAGGGGAATTTTCGTTGAAGGTATATGGGACTGAGTTTAACGTGAATGCTTACGATTTACAAAATATTGAGACTGTTCTTGTGAACGGATCAATAGGGTTTAAGGCGAATATAAGTACTCCGGAGCGAATGATGGCACCCAACGAGTTAGCTGTTTCGGATTCCCGGACGGGGCAGAGTGAAATACATCAGGTGGATATATACCCTTATATCGCATGGAAAAATCAAAATATTGTGTTTGTCAACGAGCGGTTAGAATCTATCATGGAAAAAATGGCTCGTTGGTATGATGTAACCGTGTTTTTTCAAGATGAAAGTCTAAAGGATCTGCGGTTTGATTGTAACATGAGACGGTATGCTGATATTAGGGATTTGTTTTTCTTTTTGGAGAAAACCTCAAATGCCCGGTTTGCTCTGAATGGACGAACAGTTGTCATAAGTAAAAAATAAGTGACGAAGAAATGAGCCTCTTCATCACTTACAATTAAACAATAGATAGGTTCAATTGAGCCTGAACCTGTCCAGTATTAATTTTAGTTCAATTACAAATGTATGAAAAAAAAGAGAATCATGTGGCATATCTTGGATGAGTCACATAAAAAAAATTGGATGATCATGAGGTTGTGTGTTATTTTTATGTTTTTTTTGCAATTTACCGCATTTGCAAATAGTGTAGCACAAGATCAGGTGATTAGCTTGAACTTGAAAAACGTGAGTTTTTATCAGTTATTTGATGAAATTCATAAACAGACGGGGTTACGGTTTATTTATAACACGAACCAACTAGAGAAAATGGACAAGTTGGACATTCATGCGGAAAAGAAGAAAGTTAAAGATGTTTTACGTGATGCGTTGGCTGAAACCCCATTTACCTTTTTGTTTGATAAGGACGTGGTGATGTTGGTGCAAAAAGAGGAGAAAGAAAAAAAATCATTGCGGGTAAAAGGATTCGTGTATGATACACGGAGAGATCCCATTCCCGGAGTGACGGTGAAGGTTGCAGGTGTATCTTTGGGGACAGCGACGGATACAAGGGGATGGTTCGCCATGGATCTGCCTGTAACGAGTGGGACGTTGGAATTTTCTTTCGTGGGCTTTAAAAAGAAAATAGTAACTTTTAATGCTCAATCCGATACCCTACGGGTTATTATGGAGGAAGATATTCAGGCGTTGGATGAAGCGGTTGTGGTAGCCTACGGAACGACAACCCGTCGTGAAATGACAGGAGCAATATCCACAGTAAAGGGAGAAGATTTAGAAGGAATCCCCTCCCCGAATATTGCAACTTTATTGCAAGGAAGGGTTGCCGGGATGGATATTACGAATATTTCAGGGGCCCCGGGAGGTGGTGGAGCCGCGATAACCATTCGGGGATACAACTCTTTGGACATAGAGTTGGAGAGACGTTTTTCTAATCCATTATGGGTTGTTGATGGTGTTCCATTGAATTCGTTTACTTCTCCGATCACGGGAACGAATTTGTTGTCAGACATTAATCCCGATATGATCGAATCCATTGAAGTTTTGAAAGATGCTTCTTCTGCAGCCATATACGGCTCTAGGGCTGCCAACGGGGTGATTATCGTGACAACGAAAAAGGGACGTCAAAACCAAAAAAGTTCTTTATCGGTAAATGTTTCACAGAGTTGGAGCGTGTTGCCGGAATTGCCGACGATCATGGTGGGTCGTTATGAAAGAGATTTTCGTTTAAAGGCATTGAGAAAAGAGTTGATAGCTTATTTGGATATGGAAACTTTGCGTTATAAATACCCTGAAACTTGGGAGGAGAATTACTTGCATCCCGGAGGAACGATGGATGCTTTGATGCATCCGGTTACTTCTACTTCAAATGGGCTTTTTTTCCAGGATAGTTTGAACGATTTCTATAATAATGCCACGAACTTTTTCCCGATGTATTACCATAAGGGGAAAGTGACGAATGCTAATATCCAGTCCTATGGCGGTTCGGAAAAAATCGCTTATAGTTTGGGATTAGGCTATTACGATGAATCTGGTATATTAAAAGGGAGCGGTTTTAATCGAATAGATTTGAACTCCAGTATGAACATAATTCCAGTAGATAAATTGACCGTGGATTTGCGCTTGAACGCTTCTTTGGCTAATCGGAAACAGGGATACGGGTCGTTCAGTTCTAGTTTCCAGAGTTCACCGATGATCGGCGTTGTACCGGGGGACCCTTATTATCTTAGTTCTCTATATCCGGGGGAAGGTTCGGCTGTTTGGGACTATATTGTCGACCAGATGAAAAATATAAAAGAAAAAAACCGTTCAATTCGTTTGAGAACCAATTTCAAGTTAGGCTATGAGATTATCAAAGGTTTACAATTATCAACTTCCTTGGCTGCAGACTATTCATTAAATCGTCGTAATGGTTTTACACCCTCTTACCTGATGTCTACCAACCGGTCTATGAGTGTTGGTGAAACCGGGATAAGTTTGATGGTATTGAATGAAAATTTATTGAATTATAAAACTACAATTAACGAGAATCATAATATAAGTGCGGTGGCCGGTCTGTCCTATCAGTATGATCAGACCGAGTATAATGGAGGAAGCGGGGAGAATTCTCCTAGTGATCAGATTTATTACGTGCGTCCGGGATTCCCGGATTTAGGGGATGAACAACTGACACCTACGCTTAGCCGTAAAATAGCTTTGCAGCACTACCTTTCGGATATGACGGAACAGGTCCTGATTTCTTATTTTGCTCGTTTGGAGTACAACTATAAAAAGAAATATCTGTTCTCAGCCAGTATCCGGCGGGATGGAAGTTCGACTTTCGGGGAACATAAGAAATGGGGAACTTTCCCTTCCGTTGCTGCGGCATGGACTTTTTCCGAGGAGAGTTTTATCCGGGAAAATTTAGAATGGTTGAATTTCGGTAAAATCCGGGCTAGCTGGGGACGTTCCGGGAAACATTTCGAATCGGCTTATCTCGCATTGGGAATTATGCAAAATGGAGCTCCTTTTGAAGGGAATAGTACATTAGAACCCTCGTGGTCTTTAGGAGCGTATAATCAAGATTTGACTTGGGAGGAGACAGACCAGTATGATTTCGGTTTGGATCTGGATTTACTGGATTATCGTTTGGGAATTACCTTGGATTATTATTACCGTTATACCGATAAGCTCCTGTTCCCGGTCTCTTTGCCGGGAGAGCATAACGGTTTCGGTTCTCAGTGGCAGAATGCAGCTGCCATCTCAAATGAGGGAATCGAGTTGTTGGTTAAATATGATATATTTAGAAAGCCCGATTTTTCATGGCGGGTGTCGGTTAATGGTGCAAAAGTCTGGAATCGTTATGAGAAATCATATAATGGTAAAGATAACTCCAGGGGAATTATCGGTAAAGCTTTGAATGGGATTTATGGTTATCGGACGGAGGGATATATTAACAGTCAAGATGAGGTGCCTATTGTATACAATAATGTTGGCATGAGTTCTCCAATGGGAGGGATCCAGTACTACAAACCCGGAGATTTGAAATTTGTGGATGTAAACGGTGACGGTTCTATTGGGAGTAGTGATCGGGTATATTTAGGTAGTGCTTTACCTCAAATTAGTGGTGGTATTGTTAGTGAGTTGAAATGGAAAGGATTTGATTTGAATTTCTCATGGGCTTACCAGCTGGGACGTCATATGTACAATACTCTTCCCGGAAGTTCAATTATTCCTAATTACAATGGTTTGGAGCATCCTGTTTTGATGGATGTGCGGAATGTCACTTTCTGGGAACAACCGGGGGATAATTCGGATTATGCCAAATTACAAGCCGATAGCCAGATGCAGTTCTTTCCGAATGAAATGAGCGTGATTGATCGTTATGTAGAAAAAGTGAATTGGTTAAAATTGAAAACCGTGACTTTGGGGTATGATTTGCCTCGTTCCTTGATCCGGAATTGGAAGATTGAACAGTTACGTCTCTTTGTTAGTGGAGAAAATTTGCTGACCTTCTCAAATTATTCAGGCATTGATCCGGAGATCGTGGATATTAGAACCGGTATCGATAGCGGGAGAAATTATCCTCTTGCTAGAAAGTTTACAATAGGTTTAACCTTGAAATTTTAAGTTATGAAATTGATAGTAATTTTATTATGTATGTCGTTCTTTGTGGGATGTACGGACCTGTTACGGGTTGAACCGGAGAACAGCCTGACTTTTGGAAATATCACGAAAGAAAAGGATGTTGAAGCATTAGTATACGGTGTTGGAGCGGGGGTACGGGATATGGTATGTTGGAATGCTTTGCTGCAAGTGGAAAAAGGAGCTTATGCTGATGAGGCGGATGAATCACGGAGGGGTGCCCGGATGTTGGAATTGGAAGCCGGGACGGCTGATTTGTGGGAAGCTTGGTATCAGGTGATTATGGGAGCAGAGACCGTGCTGTCGCATGTCGATGTTGTTGAGATGCCGAATGAACGGAGACAGTTTTATAAAGGGCAGGCTTACTTCTTTAAAGCTTTAGCTTATTTTGATTTGATACGTCGTTGGGGTGACTGTATTTTACAGAAAGGGGGGATTAACTGGGAACCCGTGGCTAAAACTCCTTGGCCGAAGGTGTGTGATTTTGCGATAGAGATGGCTGAAAAAGCTGCCGAAATTTTGCCTCCTTTTGACAAACTGACGGATTGTAACGGGAATACTATGCTTTCAAAATCAACACCTTGTCAGGGTGCGGCCTATGCTTTACTGGCTCATTTGTGTGCTTGGAAAGCCGGAGGTAAGTATTTTGCAGCTGAAGTTGATCGGAATTATGATGAGAAAGAATTGTGGGACATGGCTGAAAAAGCTTGTACCAAGGTGATAGAATCTCCTTTATATGACTTGGTAGCTACTCCGGAAGAGGTTTGTGCTTCGGTACTTGTTGGTAATAGCAAGGAAGGAGTTTATGAAACGGTAATGAAAGATTATTATAACGAGGTTGGAAAACGGGTATATTCGCTGGGTACGGATTATGTGGGTTATCCCGTACGTCCTGAATATGGCCCGGGTGTCGTGCAAGATTTCACATTACGTATATTCACGACTTCAGTTCGGAAAATGTATCCGGGTGCGGATACTAGAAAATATGCCTATTTCTATGATCTTGACGGGATGGATGCCATGGATAAGAGTATAACAGGTGGTTTTGCTTACCCTTATAAGGAGAGAAGTGTGAATATTACGGTTACGGGTACTAAAAAGAAATTTGCTTCTTTCAATTCTAATCGTATTTGGTGGCGATTGGCTGATATCTACTTGTTGAGAGCGGAATGTCGGGTACATTTAGGAGGTGATAAAATCGAAGGAGCCATCGAAGATTTGAACACGATCCGGAAACGGGCGGGTGCGGCTCTCTATCAATCCTCTGAAGATAATGGTGATTTACAGATGACGGTGTTCCGGGAACGTGAAAAAGAATTACTGGTAGAGGGGTATCGTTATTATGATATTATCCGGAACGGATTGGATTACGTGCATTCTTTCTTGGAAGGAGGTTATCAGACGGTGACACAACAGGATTGTATTGATGGGGCTTTCTTCTTGATGAATAAGAGTATTGATTTTAAGGAAAATCCCTTGATGCGACAGAATCTATATTGGTTAAAAAGACAATAGTTATGAAGAATATGAAGAAAATATTGATAGGATTGAGTATGTGTATCGTTTGTTTTGCATGCACAACTAAGCAGGAAGTCATTGATGGAGGAGTCGCTTCTCCTTATTACGACGGTACTATTATGGAGTACTTGCGTTCAAATTCTGAGCAATGGGGATATACGGTACAGATGATAGAACGGGCGGGATTGACGGATTTGTTTGAAGGAAGAGTGGATACCGTGCCAGCAATGACTTTTTTTGCCCCACCTTCTTTTGCTGTTTATCGTTATTTGATGGATTGTAAATATGATGGAGTTTCGGAGGTGAGGTATGAGAGTATAGAGGAAATGCCTGTTGATTTGTGTCGAGAACTAATATTGAAACATGTTGTCGTGGGAAAATATTTGAAAGAGGATATCGGCTTTCGGAATATGGACTACGCAATATATGCGGAGGAACAGGATGGAGGAACAACTTTTACTTGCATAGGAGAGAATCAAGTCATTGCTTATCTGGAACGGGATACTTACAAGGGGATTCCGGAAGCCGGGGCAATAGAGATGTTTTTGTATTCTGTAACCGTCGGGAAAATGATTCCTTTAGCAACACCGAATATACAACCTAAAAACGGAGTAGTTCATGCCTTGAATTATGGTTATGATTTTGGAAAAATTTAAATGAAAGACTATGAGAGTAATATTGATATTAATGATGGGAGTGTGTATGTTGCTGGGAGCTTGCCAGGATGTTACTCCCGGTTATTTACAGACAGAATATGCGGGTTATACTATGGATTCTATGGTTGTGAAAAAAGTGCTGGATCTAACTCCTCCCGAACCGAATCCGACTTTTGAGATGTATGTAAATAATTATGGATATACTCCGGAATATTGCGTGCAGAATGGTATTTATCCGACAATAGGAGGAGATGAATATAAACGTGATAAGTACGGATGGCCTTGGACGAGTACGCCGATAGAAGGGGTAGAGGGTACTCGACCTATTTTTGTCAGTATAAAAAGTATTACCACGGAATTGGGTAATGCGGAAAAAATGTGGGAAGTGTTGAAAGTCAGCGGTGATGGAACTTTTTCTATGCCAGTATATAGTGATGTCCCTGTTGGGCGTTATCGGATATCTCTGACTTTTACGAATGAAGGATATACTCAGGATGTGAATGACTGTTTTACGATTATCGTGAAATAGAATGTACGTGTGGTGATATTAGTGAAAGAGGTGATTACAAGATACAATCACCTCTTTTGCCCCGTTCTTGTTTGGTGTCCCCTCGTCGCTTGTTAACCGCTGGGCTAGGACAAGAACATAGCATCTTCATAGTATGTACATAACATGAACACGGGTGGGTGTAGTTGGAGAGTTCGAGTATTATCATTGTTGGGGTCTTGCCCCAGTCCATCTGCGGACCTTCCTTAGCTTAAGTGTAGAGTACTGGTCCATTTCCCGTAGTTTTCCCTTTGAAGAGAGGGAGAAGGCAGGGTTCAAAGACGTATCACATTCGAATCAAAGACG
>OAZW01000385.1_pt1 | contig 48116 bp, 37 predicted proteins | sample 1495231 | NCBI WGS metagenome assembly OAZW01 (sample SAMEA2580062, study PRJEB22360) | human gut metagenome | reverse complement strand
ACGGTGGACAGGGCGTCGACGTCTAGGCCCGAGTCGGTCTCGTCGAGGATGGCGAGCTTGGGCTGCAGCAACAGGAGCTGGAGCATCTCGACCTTCTTCTTCTCGCCGCCCGAGAAGCCCACGCCCAGCTCGCGGTTGAGGTAGGCGGTATCCATGTTGAGCTCTGCCGCGAGCTCCTTGACGCGACGGCGGAACTCCTTGCCCTTCATCTCCAGGCCGGGGCGGCCGGCGATGCTGGCGCGCAAAAAGCTCGACAGCGGCACGCCCGGAATCTCGACCGGGGCCTGGAAGCTCAGGAACAGGCCGGCGCGCGAACGCTTGTCGGTGGTGAGCTCGGTGATGTCCTGGCCGTCAAAGACGATGTGGCCGTCGTTGACCGTGTAAACGGGGTCGCCCATGACCAGGTGGCCGAGGGTGGACTTGCCGGCGCCGTTGGGTCCCATCAGCACGTGGGTCTCGCCGGCGGCGACGTTGAGGTTGACGTTGTGGAGGATGGTCTTCTCGTCCACGGAGGCGGTCAGACCTTCGATGGAAAGCAGCGGATTTGCGCTCATGCTGTCCCTCTCTGTATATGGTGTACTCATAGGTGTACTAAACCCTAGGAATCTTCTCGGAATAAAGTTACTATGGGTTCGGCGTTAGTCAAGGGAAAACCCGACTAATCCACTCGACTTTTCAAATTCTGGGACAAAATAACCTGTTGTGTTTGTCCCATTTACTTAAGATTTGGGACAAACAAAGCTGGTTATGTTGTCCCAGATGCGATGGGAGGGTAGGTATGCTCATTTCTTCCAAGGGCCGCTATGCCCTCCGACTGATGATCTATATCGCGGCGCTCGGTGACGCCGAGGGCAAGATTGCCCTGCGCGAGGTTGCCGACCGCGAGCATATCTCGCAAAAGTATTTGGAGCAGCTGGTTCGTCCGCTTATGAAGGCGGGCCTGCTTAGGAGCGTGCGCGGTAAGGGCGGCGGCTACATGATGGCGAAGGACCCGGCCGAGGTGCGCGCCGGCGACATCCTGCGTGCCGTCGAGGGCAGCACGGCTCCGGTGGCGTGCGATGGCATCGACAACAGCTGCACCCGCAGCGATTTGTGCTCGACCGTCAAGTTCTGGCGCGGTCTGGACGACGTGATCGAAAAGTACGTCGACGGCGTGACGTTGGCCGACCTGGCCGCCGTCCCCGAAATCAACTTTGACATTAAGCTGTAGGGGCTGGCTTTCGTGAAGTCGTACGAAGCCTTTGATTCGCGTCTGGCACTGCTAGAGACAGCTCGATTCCAAGATTTCGACAACGACTATGTTGTCTCCGGATGTGCGTATATCTATGAGCAGGTTTTCGGTATCTCAATTACGCTCCTTAAGCGTCTGCTCGAGTATGAGGGTGCCACGCTTGCCGCGTCGGGGTCTCCTCGTGCCATCTTGAAGGAGTCGTACCGATTCTACGACTTTATTGATGAGGCGGCCTGGCTAGATATGCTCAGAGACCGCAATACGAACGTCCATATCTACGACAACAAGCTCGCTCAAGACTTGATTCAGCGCATCTTGAACGTCTATATCCCCGCTTTCTGTCAGTTGAGGGACGGGCTGATGGAGCGATACGGCGAGCTTCTGATGGCGCCCGACGACCAGTTTGTTTAATTCCTTAAGATTTCGCGGAGGGTTGTTGCCGTTTACCGAGGGGTTGTTGTGCAACAACGGGCGAGCTGCAATACTTATTTCTATCTTTGCAAACTGCACTTTAACTATACCAATGCAGGGAGGATCTTATGCAGCCCAAGCATTCCGCGATTGTCGCGGGCCTGACGCTGGCGCTTTCGTTTGGCGCCATTTCCGCGCCGGCACCCGCTGCTGCCGAGGAGCCCACGCCGGGCGTTGCCTCGGATGCCACCGATATCGATAAGGGTCTCTACACCCAGCAGTCCTTCTCGGGCGTACTGAGGTCGGTCCAGGGCGTTTCGTTTGTCAACGTGACTCCCGAGATGAAGTACTTTACCAAGTACGAGAGCCATGGCAACTACAACCAGGGCTTTTCGTACGGTGACGGCTATAACGCGCTGGGTTATTACCAGTTCGACCGTCGTTGGTCGCTCATTCCGTTTATGAAGCAGGCCTACAACTACAACCCCGAAAAATACAGCATGCTCAAGGATGCGATTGATCGCGGCAGCGAGATTTCCAACACGAGTAATGTCATGTACGAGAACGGCCAGCTCACCGAGCTGGGCCATATCGCGCAGGATGCCTTCCAAGGTGCGTACAACACCGATCCTGTTGAGTTCTCAGCACTTCAAGATGCGTATGCGTACAACTCGTACTATGCGGTGACCGAGGCGTGGCTCAAGAGCGGCCTGGGTATTGATATTTCGGGCCGCGCCGATTGCGTCAGGGGCATGGTGTGGAGCATTACCAACATGTGCGGCACCGGTGGCTGCAGGGACTTTTTCCGCTGGGCGAATCTTTCCAATGATATGTCCGACCGCGAGTTTGTGACGGCGCTCTCCAACAGCGTGGTCAATAACGTGGCGACCAAGTATTCGAGCCAGCCCCAGTATCATGAGGGCTGGAAGAATCGTTATAAGAATGAGCTGAAGGACTGCTTGGCTTATATCGCCGAGGACGAGGCAGCCGCTGCGACGCCCGTGCAGCCCGAGCCCACACCGGCGCCCTCGCCGACACCTGATTCGAATGACGACTCGAGTGACGATCCCAACGATGACAGGATGGATACGCCCTCGACCGATGCTGACGGTAATGGCTCGGCTGGTGGCACTACCAACGACGGCTCTACCTCGAACGGCTCCAATTCGAACGGCTCTGCTGCGGGCGATTCGTCTTCAAGCTCTGCCGGCAATACGGACAGCGACGCTTCTGGTTCGACCGGCGCTGACACCTCTAACTCATCTACCGGCTCGAGCGATTCGTCCGTTGACACCGGCTCTAACAACGGCTCCGGCTCTGACGCAACCCCTGATTCCGATGCTTCCAAGGACGACTCGAATAAGGCGCCGGACGCTCCCGTTGCTTCGCCGGACAAGAAGCCTTCTTTCTCCGAGCAGCTTGGTTCTACGCTGGGCTCTTCGCTGATGGCTGGCGTCAATAATGGTTCGACTCAGAACAAGGACAACTCTGATCAGGTTTCCACGGAAAAGACCGAGGCCGCAAAGGGCGACTCCAAGGATGAGGCTTCCGAGAAGACCGTATCCGATAAAGGTTCTAGCTCGGAGGAGAAGGACGACAAGTCCACTCAGAAGAAGGACGAGGATAAGAAGTCTGAATCTGAGGAGAAGGACGAGAGCAAGGGCAAGACCAAGGACGGAAAGCAGCAGGGCGAGGACAACGGTAAAGGCAACACTGACAACCGGAACCAGGAGCAAAATGACTCCAAAAAGGTGACCACCACGACGACTACAACGACCAAGTCATCTGGCGGTAACATGCCCAAGACGGGCGACCTTATCGTTATGGCGAGCCTTGCCAGTGCAAGCTTGGCCACACTGGGCGCTACGTCTATCGTAAGTGGTAAGCATAAGCTCGATCAGCAGAAGAAAGCTTCTGGGGAGGACAGCTCGGAGGAGTAGCCTCTCGGTTGCTAGATAACTAAAGAGTTGGGACGGGGTCCGGTGCGAATGCATAGGGCCCCGTTTTGTTGTGCAACGATTAGTTATGCCCCCTCATACCTCTTGTTGCTACCGTTTCCCGATATGTTCGCGCGGCGTCGTCGGTACGCGCGAGGCGGTCATTACAATTGGCATCGTGTTGCGATTTAGGGGGAACGTTTTGGTGTCTGAACAGGCAAATGTTGATTGTGCTGCTGGCTTTGGCGTGCGCTTGATCGGCTGTGCCGACGATGCGGTTTTGCCCATTGGCATGCACGACTATGCGGAGGCCCTTGGTTGCTGCATGCTGGTTGACAAGACCATGTTTATTGCCGATGTGTTGGACTGCGACGCGTCCGTTGTGGTGTGCTGTCGACCCGAGGGTTTTGGCAAGAGCATGAACTTGTCGATGCTCAGGGCTTTTCTGGAGCGTCCCGCGGTCGGTCGCGCCGGTCGGAGCTCGTTTGCCGATGCTCAGATTTGGGATGCGGACGGCGGGCGTTATCGGGATGAGTACGCTTGCTATCCGGTGATATCGCTGGATTTTTCTGGCGCTGCGAGGCGTGGCGCCGCTATTGCCGACGTCGTGCGCGATGCTCTTTCGGACGAGTGCGCCCGCCTGCTGGCGCTTTTGGAGGCTCCGGATTTAGCTCGAGACAAGGTGCGTCACATCGAACGTGTTGCGCGTGGCGCGGCGAGCGAGGACGAGGTCGCCTCGGTGCTTGGCGTGCTCATTGAGCTGCTGGAGATGGCCTGCGATGAGCAGGTTGTATTGCTCGTTGATGGGTACGATGCGGCGTGGTCGCGCCGTGCGAGCGTGAGTGGCGTTTTCGGCGTCGATCCGGCAGGGCTATTCGATCGCGTGCTGTTCGACGCCATTGCCGCTGCGCGCGATTCGTTGCGGCTGACGTGTCTGATGGGGGAGTGTCCCGGCCCTGCCGAAGCGGCGCTTTCTTTGCATGGCTGCTCGTATTGTCTGACGACGCCGCTTTCGACCTGGTGTGACCGTTGGTTCGGCTTTTCGGATGCCGAGGTCCAGGCTCTGTTGAATCATGCTGGTCGCGAGGAATACCTGGATGATGCGCGTGAATGGCTCGAGGGATATCGGTTTGGCAGGGCCTATTGCTCGAGTCCAGAGCGTGTGATCGGTTTTCTGGGCCGAGGCTGCACGGCGCCTGTGCGTGCCGATCTGTATGGGTATGCGGATTGCCTGAGTAGGGTAGTTGTCGGGTGGAATCTCGACCGCCTTTCGGTCTTGTTTGATTTGCTCGAGGCCCATGGGTGCGCTGAGGTCCCGCTTTGTTTGGGCGCTGCGGGGCTAGAGGCCTCGCCTGATGATGGCCTGTGGACGGCGCTGTATCTATCGGGTTTCCTGACGACAGATTTGACTGAGGAGCCAGAGCATGGCGATCTCCTCCGTGCTTTGCGATTGCCCAATAACGAGCTTCGCCAGGCCTTGCGTCTAGTGATTATTGAGTGGTTTGAGTGCGCTGCAGAAGACATTCGAGACGTCGATGCGTTTCGCGACGGGCTGTGCCATGGGAACGAGGATACCGTGAGGCGGGCGCTAAGCCGCATCTTGGGAGATGCGGGAATCGGTGCGACCGACCCAGATACACCGCTGCCATATCACCTACTCTTGCAAGGACTCTGCTTTGGATTGCCGGGCTATGCCAATCCTGCCTCGAGGCGAAAGTGTGGCGCGGATCGCTGGGACATCCAGGTTTTTCCTACGGGCGCCGTGTTCGACATAGCCGATACGATCGGTATGCTCGATGAACGTCCGCTGATAACGATCAACATGATGTATGACCCCGGTGTGGATGCGCTGGGCCTGGAATTGCTGGCCGTGCAGGCGCTGCTCGACATAGAGCGCGACGGCATCGACGAAATCCGTGTGCCGCGACCCGGCGTTGGCCGCATGCGCTGGGGGTTTGGGTTTGATGGACAGCATGTGGCTACGGTGTACCAGCGGCTGTAGGGGGCGATGCTGAAGGTGCGCCCGCTACTCCGCGTCCTTCATGGGCGGCATGGGCTTCCAGTTGGGATCCTTGATGATCTTGCGGGCGTCCTTCATGCCGCGGCGCAGCGCCGGAATGCCGGTCTTAAAGCACTTGTCAACGGCAGCCAAGCGAATGAATTCCTTGCAGAAGGTCGCGGCGTTGCCCAGACGGAACAGCACAGGGTGGTAGTCGCCGTAGATCTGCATGTAGCGTGCCAGATAACCGCGGTTGCGCATGATGTAGTAGCGGTTGGTGTCGCTCGTAGAGTTGAGCTGGCGCTTGCCGGCAATGTCCCAGTTAGAGACGGCGCGGGCGCGCTTGAGCACCACGTCGGCAACAACGGCGGCGGGGAAGTGTTGGCTGGCCACGTAGCCGTAGCAGGCATCGTCGCCGTAGATAAAGAAGCGCGCATCGGGCAGGCCAATCTTGTCGACCACGCGGCGCGAGAACATGCCGCCCTCAAAGCACAGCTGGTTCATGGCGCGATAGCCCTCGGGGCCCAAGTCCCACTTGGCGACGGGGTTGGGAATGCCGAGCGAGAGGATGAGCTGGTACTGCCAAAAGAAGGCGCCGCCGTCAAAGTCCAGGCGCGAACCCTGGATGACGTCGTAGCGGTCGGTCCACTTGGCCAAGCGCTCGATACCTTCGGGGATGACGAGCACGTCGTCGTCCATGACCCAGAACCACTGGGCCCCCAAGTCGTAGGCGCATTTAGTGCCGGCGGAGAAGCCGCCCGCACCGCCGCCGTTTTCGAGCTGCGGGGCGTAGATGACACGGTCGGTGCCGCCCTGCGCGTCGGGCTGCTCGGTGTCGATGCCCCACAGGTTGGCCAGGCGCTCGTTGAATGCGGTGCACATGGCCTCGGTCTCGCGTGAATTCTCGTTATCGACAATCACGATGCGCCAGGGCGTTGCCGTGAGCTCGGTCATGGAGTCGAACAAGTTGGCCAAGAGCTCCTGGCGCTTGTACGTAACGACAACGATGGCGAGCTTATCGATGGGGGCGGGAAGGGTTGAAGGCATGGGGCAATATATCCTTTCACGCGCGGCGGGCGAGTGCTGCGCGGAAGCTATCGAATACGTCCTTGGGACTGTCTTATTGTAAAGGCTCGGCGCACCTTGACGGCAAGCTTTGAATAAAACGCAGGAACCTGCCACGGCTGTAGCGGCTTTAGCGTCTGACGGCAGCGTGCCTATTGCCGCTTGAGCTTGCGAGCGATAAGACTTCTGGCTGCGTCGATGGTGAGAAGCGTCAGGGCAAAGACGATGCTAATGACGGTACCCGTGACGATACATATAACTGCCGGGCTGTTTTGGCTGACCAGTATGTTTGCGAGCAACGTATTGAAGACGGGACGCCACAGGCTACTGGTGAGCGACTGCATCACATAGAAACCGAGCGTGGCGGTCGATAAGGTGACGATGACACCCGCAGCCCGCGGATTGCCTGGGGCACTGCGTCGGGTTGCCGCAAAGAGCAGGGAGGCGGCAGCGAGGGCAAACGAGATCAGCGAGGTCGATTTGTAGGAGAGGACTGCCATCGCCGTGAGGTTGCCGGTGTAGGAGAGTGCTCCTTCCAGGATGGTGGCGAGCACCAAAACCGCTGCGAGCGACCGCATGCCCAAGGCGCCCGCCCTGTCCGAATCCATGACATCGGTTACGTCGCGGAGCAGCCCGCCGATCAAAAACGCGATTACGTACGTGGCAGCGCTCATGAGCTTCTGCAGCCAAGAAAACTCACCGCCGCTTGTCGCGCTCATGGCGGCTAAATACCCGTTAACAACAAATGCGAGGATGCCAACGGCGATGACCGTCGTCGTGTAGGTTTTCTGGGGGAGTCGACTCTTAGCCAGTCCAAAGCATGGCGCCATGAAGACCGTGGCGGCATAGACCCAGATAAACTCAAGGCCTAGCGTGTACCAGTACTGCGTGTTGAGGGTAACGTCGGGAATGGGGGAGACGACCGTGGACCACGCGAGCGCCACGAGGCAATAGAACGCAGTGGGCATAACGACCTTGCCCAGGCGCTGCGCCGTCCGTTGCATTTGCGACTTCCACGTTGCCCCACCGTTCCAAGCACGCGCGGCCGAAGCGATGAGAAAATAGCCCGAGATCATAAAGAAGACCTCGTTGGCCCAGCAGCCCAGCAAGTTAATAAAACCGAGCACGCCGGAATAGGGGAACATCGCAAGTGGGGCATATTCTACGGCGCCGACACAGGTTGCCTGGAAGGTCCACTGAAAGGTGTGGAACACCGCGATGCCGGCGACCGCGACCAAACGCAGCGCTTCGATGGGTATGTTGCGTGCGGCTTTGGGCTGCATGACGTCCTTTCTTATCGGTTTGCCTCTGCGAGCTCCATAGATTATATAAACGCCCGCTGGCGCGCTGACCCTTTGATACCATGAAACGACAGGTATTTCCTAAGGAGCACATTTGTCTACTAACGCCTCTGGCAGCCCTGTTCTGTCGCTGCTTATTCCCATTTACAATGTTCAGCGCTACCTGCGCGAGTGCCTCGATTCCGCCCTGGCGCAGACGCTCAAGGACATCGAGATCATCTGCATTAACGACGGGTCGACCGACAACTCGCCGGCGATTATCCGCGAGTATATGGAGCGCGATGGGCGCGTCAAGATGATCGACAAGGCCAACAGCGGCTACGGCGACTCGATGAACCGCGGCCTGGAGATGGCGCGCGGCAAGTACATTGGCATCTTGGAGTCCGATGACTTTATGGCGCCCGACGCACTCGAAAAGCTTGTCTCGGCCGCCGATAGCAATAATGCCGACTTTGCGAAGGCGAACTTTGATTTCTACTGGTCTAAGCCCGAGGAGCGCCGTTCGCTGCACGAGATGTTTAAAGCCAAGGACTGCGGCAAGCCAGTGCACCCGAGCGATACGACGCAGTTCTTTAAGCAAAAGCCGTCGATTTGGTCGGCCGTGTACCGTCGCGATTTTCTTGAGCACAACGGCATTACGTTCCTGCCGACTCCGGGGGCATCCTTTCAGGACACGTCATTTGCCTTTAAGGTGATCGCGTGTGCCGATAAGGCTGTTTACCTGCATGATGCCGTGTTGTCGTATCGCCAGGACAACGAGAATTCCTCGGTCAATTCTTCGGCTAAGGTCTTTTGCGTCAATACCGAGTATGCCGAGATTGAGCGTTGGATTCGAGAGGATTATGCCCGTGATCATGCAAGTGATGACGTCGCGCGCATGCTCAAGTTCAATCAGCTCATTAAGTACGATTCCTATATGTGGAACTACGTGCGCCTGGCGCCTAAGTTCTATAAGGAGTTCCTGGTGCAGATGGCCAAGGAATTTCAGGCGGCCTTGGACGCGGGGGAGTTTTCGCTTGACGACTTTAAGCCGTGGAAGCGCGCGAATCTCGCTGCCATCCTCAAAGATCCTGAGGGCTGGGTTGACGAGCATCCGAGTTTTGCGACGGATGGTGCCTTGGGGCGTGCTAAGTATTACGCCTCGGTTGGAGGCCCAGGCGTGGTCGCTGCCTTCCTCATCGAATCGCTGAGGGGATAGGTCGACATGGGAGAGACTTTGACCCCCAAAGCGACCATTGTCGTTCCCGTCTACAATTCGTCGCGCTCCATTCAGCGATGCCTCGATTCGCTGTTGGCCCAGTCCGAGCGCTCGATTCAGGTTGTCTGCGTCAACGACGGTTCGACTGATGATTCGTTGAACGCGTTGCGTCAGATCGCGCAGGCCGACGATCGCGTACTGGTGATTGACCAGGAAAACGCGGGCGTCTCGTGTGCTCGAAATGCGGGTATCGATGCCGCCGAGGGCGAGACCGTCTTTTTTGTGGACGCCGACGATTACATCGATGCCCAGACGGTCGAGCGCGTGCTGCATGCCATGGAGTCTGCGGATGCCGAGGCCGCCGTTTTTGGCGGCGCCTGTGAACCTGCCGATGCTGCCCCCAAACGCGTCCAGCAACTCATGAGCCCCAAAGCTGGTACCTTCGGCGCCCGTGATCCCCAACTGCTGTTCCATTCGAATACGCAGCCCTATGCCTGCCGTGCGGCTTTTTCGCGCGAGCTGCTCAATCGCGAAGGCATTCGCTTCGCCCCCGGTTTGGCTTTGGGCGAGGACGTCGTCTTCCAATTTGCGGCTTATGCGCTTGCCCACAGGACCGTCGTCATGCCGGACAAGTTCTACCACTACGTGATGGAGAGCGAATCGGCGACGCACGAGTTCAACAGTGTCGAGGCTCGCGCCAAAAAGCTCGATGCCCATATGAGAATGCTCGAGGAGGTCTTGGAGGACTGGGCGGGCTACGGTCTTATGGACCTGTGTCCCGGCGAGCTGATCACCTGGTTCCTGGACCTTATCGTGTTTGATTTGGCGCGCTTGGATTCCGATGACTTCCATCGCGTGGCGGCTCGCGTCAACATGGACCTCACGACGTTTTTGGGAACGGAGTGGGCGGATATGCCTGCTAAGGGCGCCGTTCGCCGTGTTGCCCACAAGCTCGTTGCGGCGACCCCGGGCGTTTCGATGGCAGATGCCACGCTGTTCTATCTTTCGACTCGCGGTCTCAAAGCCTGCCTGGAGCGCTTTATATAATTCCAAGCGCTGCCGCCCGCCGCAACCCGGCTGCTAAAATAACCCTGTTACACGCTATTCAACAGGAGGTTCTCTTGCAGAACTCTGATACCCCTAAAGTTTCGCTGCTTGTTCCCATTTGCAATGTCGAACGCTACCTGCGCGAGTGCCTCGATTCTGCCGTGACTCAGACGCTCAAGGACATCGAGATCATCTGCATTAACGACGGGTCGACCGACAGCTCGCCGGCGATTATCCGCGAGTACATGGAGCGCGACTCCCGTGTCAAGATGATCGACAAAGCCAACAGCGGCTACGGCGACTCGATGAACCGCGGCCTGGAGATGGCGCGCGGTGAGTACGTGGGCATCCTTGAGTCCGACGACTTTATGTTTGAGGATTCGCTCCAAAAGCTGGTCGCCAAGGCCGATGCTGAGCATGCCGATGTGGTGAAGGGCGACTTTTACCTGTATTGGTCCACGCCCAGCGAGCGCCGTGAGCTGTTTGGGATCATCGACGAGCATATGACGGGCGCCGCGTATCGCCCTGTCGATCGCCCGGGCATCTTCTACCGCAAACCTTCCATTTGGTCGGCTATCTATCGGCGCGAGTTCCTCAACGACAATCAGATTCGGTTCCTTCCCACGCCGGGTGCCTCGTATCAGGACGCAGGCTTTAACTTTAAGGTTTGGGCTTGCGCCGAGCGTGCCGCGTTTATTGCGGACCCCATTTTGTGCTATCGCCAGGATAACGAGAAGAGCTCCGTTAATTCGCCCAACAAGGTGTTTTGCGTGTGCGACGAATATGCCGAGATGCAGCGATTTTTGACCGAGCGTCCCGAGCTCAAGGCTCAGCTCCAGGGCATTTTAATGCGCATGAAGGTCGATACGTACCGTTGGAATGATGAACGTCTGGTCGATGAACTGCGTGAGCAGTTTTGGAAGAAGGCATCTCCCGAGCTCAAGGCCGATTGGGATGCCGGTCGCTTTGATCTGTCGCTGTTCGATCCGCGTGGCGAGACCGACTTGCGCCTGATGGTCAAGTCGCCCCGCGCCTATATCGATTCGCGCTTTGACTTTAAGAAGCCGGGCAAGCTCAATACGTTTAAGCATTACTTTAAGATTGGCGGCCTGCCGCTGGTCTGGCGCGTGCTGACGTATCAGCGCACCTACGGCGACAACTCGCATCCCGATGACGTTCCGGCCGCACAGTAGGAGCGAGTGACTATGGCTACCCCCAAGATTTCCGTTGTCGTTCCCATCTATAAAGTGGAGGAGTGCCTGGCCTGGTGCCTGGACTCCCTGCTTGCGCAGGATATGCCCGATTGGGAGGGCGTGCTGGTCAACGATGGCTCGCCGGATGGCTCGCGCGATATTGCGGCCGCTTATTGCGAAAAGGACGCTCGCTTTACGCTGGTCGATAAGGAGAACGGCGGCCTGTCGAGTGCACGTAATGCAGGCATCGCTGCATCCACGGCGCCTATCGTCGCGTTCTTGGATTCCGACGACCGCTTTACGCCCGATGCATGCCGTGTGATCGTCGATGCCTTTGAGCGCGAGGACTGCGACGTTTTGACCTTTGGTGCGAACCCGTATCCGCTGGAGGCGGGGTATCCGTGGCTTGACTATGTTCTGAGCCCGCGCGATGTGTCGTTTGAAGGCTATAGCTCTGACTTGCTGTTTAAGGAAGCGTCTCGCCCCTTTGCATGGCGCACCGCTTGCAAGCGTGAGTTTTTGCTGGGCAACGGGATCGTGTTCGACGAAACCGTCAAGTATGGCGAGGATCAGGTCTTCGATTTTGCCGTGTACGGTCGCTCGCGCAAGACCGCGCTTATTTCGAACAAGCTGTACGACTACCGTGTGGCGCGCAAGGGCTCGCTCATGGACACCATGCGCTACGACGACGAGACACGTCTGCTGGAGCACGTGAAGATTTACTCCGCGGTGCTGGCTGACTGGCAGCGCGACGGTCTCGATGTCCAGCATGCCGATGACCTGGATTACTTCCTATGCGATCTGGTGCTGTACGATGCGCTCAGGTTGTTGGGGACGGACTGTGGCAGGGTGTTTGCTGCCGTTGCCACGGCACTCGCCGGCTCTACCGTGGGCAGCGTTGCTGCGCTCGCACAATGCGCTCCTTCTGTTGCTGTTATGGTGCGTGCGGCGCTTACCAGCAAGGCCCCCAATGCCCGCGAGTGCAAAAAGCTCATGTTCGATTACGACGTCTTGAGGTTTGGGCGCCTGGGTGCCTGCAAGCGCGTGGCAGCGAACGCCCTGGGAAAGCGAGAAGTGTAGATGAGTATCAAGCGTTTGGCACTTTGCCGCAGCCAGGGCCGTCTTTTTGTGCTGCTTCGTTTTGCCGGTCAGGATGTCGCCGCGCTTATTGAGCGGGAGGCCTCTCAGGCGTTTGCCCATGCGACTACGAGCGGTTCTTGTTTGCTGTCGCTGGTGCTCCCGGTCGATCATGGCCGTGTGCTGGCGCTTTGCCCTTCCGTTTCCGATTACGAGCGCGAGCTCGCCGTCTTGGTGCTTCCGTTTTTGGATGGCTCGTCGATGGATGTCGTTTTTGCATCCGATGGCCAAAGGTTGGGCTCCATTTGTCTCGATAGCCGCGTGGCCAAGCTGGAATCCAAGATTAACTACAAAGCAAAGCCTGCGCTGTGTGCGCTTATCCGCGATGCGCAGCGTGGCGAACACTGCGGTCGCTACGAGATCGATGCCATTCGCTATTTGCCGGCAGACTCCGGCGCGGTGTGGCGCTATGAGGTTACCTGGGCGGGAGACTCCCAGTGCGCGCCTGAGCTTCAGATCTTCGATGCGCATATGAATGCCATCGATGTCACCGTGCATGTGTTTGAATCGCAGGTCGATGTGCCGCAGCAGAACGGATGCCGCGTCAATAAAACGTATCTGAGTGTTGAGATGCCTCAGGATATACGAGATTTTGTCGCGATTGTGAGCGACCCCACAGAGCAGATCCAGAGCGGGTTTTGCGCCATGGATGGTCGCCTGTACAACGGCATGGTCGATGACAGTTGGAACCGCATGAAGGACGTGCGTGCAGACGACGCAGCTTATCGACGTTGGTTTGAGCGACATCGCGCAAAGCCGGGCGATTTGGCGTGCCAGCGTGTCGCTTCGGCGGCCTTTGCCTATAGACCGCTCGTGAGCATTGTGGTGCCGTGCTACAAGACTGATCGGGAATACCTGCGCGAGCTGCTGAACTCGGTGCTAGCCCAGAGCTATGACAACTGGGAACTGCTCCTTATGGATGCCTCGCCTGAATGGGATGCGGTGGCCGCCCTTGCGGCAGGTGCCAACGACGAGCGCATCCGTCGCATCGAGCTTCCCGGCAACGGCGGCATTGTGGTCAACACCAACGCAGGTATCGAGCAAGCGACGGGCGACTACATCGCGTTCTTGGACCATGACGACATCCTGGAACCGGACGCGTTGTTCCACTATGTTGCCGCGCTGAACAAGGCTGCCGAGGACGAGCGTCCCCAGGTCTTGTTCTGCGACGAGGACATGTTTCAGAAAACGGGGGAGTGGGGCCAGCCGGTCTTTAAGACCAAGCTCAACGTCGACCTGCTCTATAGCCATAACTGCGTGACGCATTTCCTGATGGTGGAGAAGGCGCTCATCGATCACATTGGTATGTCCCCAGAAGACGTTGCGGGCGCCCAGGACTACGACTTGACACTTCGCTGCCTTGCGGCCGGCGCGCGCTTTGAGCACGTTGCGCATGTGCTGTATCACTGGCGCGTGCATCCGGGATCGACCGCCGACGGTTCTGCCGATAGTAAGCCGTATGCTATTGAAGCCGGGCGCCTTGCGCTTCAGCGCCACTTTAACGCGCTGGGCATTTGCGGAACGGTCGAGGAGACCGAGACGCCGTTTGTCTATCACATGCGTTATGCGCTGCCGGAGTCTGCGCCGCTGGTGAGCATTGTGATTCCCACCAAGGATCACGTTGAGACGCTCGATGCCTGCGTGATGTCGATCGCTCAGAAGGCAACGTATGCCAATTACGAGATCGTCTTGATGGAGAACAACAGCGAAGCCCCGGAGACGTTTGCGTATTACGAAACCCTGCCAGAGCGCGTGGCTGCAGCATCCGAAGGCAAGGGCATCGCGCGCGTTGTGTACTGGCCGGGTGAGTTCAATTACTCCCAGATCATCAACTTTGGCGTTGAGCACGCCAAGGGCGATTATCTGCTGCTGCTCAACAACGATACCGAGGTCATAAGCCCCGACTTTATCGAAGAGATGATGGGCTATCTGCAGCGTCCCGATGCGGGCGTGGTGGGCGCCAAACTCTACTTTGCCGATCATCTGGTGCAGCATGCCGGCATTTTGGTTGGCGTGCGTGGCGCACTTGCCCATGCCAACCAGGGCTTCTCGGCAAAGCGCGAGGGCTATCTTGCCCGCGCTGTGCGCCCGGGCAACTTTAGCGCCGTAACGGGTGCCTGCCAGATGGTCCGACGCGACGTATTTGAGCAGGTTGGCGGTTATAACGAGGAATTCGCCGTCGGTTTTAACGACGCTGACTTTTGCCTTCGCGTGTGGGAGGTCGGCTACCGCACCATCTTTACGCCCTATGCCGAGCTGTATCACTACGAGTTCACCTCGCGCGGCAGGGAAGAGGCCAACGAGAAAAAGCTGCGCCGCTGGAAGCGCGAGCAGGCACTGTTCATGCAGCGCTGGCCGGAGTTCTTCCTCGATGGCGATCCGTGGTTGGGGCCAAACCTATCTGCCGAGAGTGAGTATTTCTCGGTCTAAGGCAATGGGTTTAGGAAGTCCTGAACTTTCTTTCGCTATGAGCTTGGAAGAAAGCAATGGTGGACTACTAACTAAGTCATATTACGAAAGCTCGATACTTCCGCGATAAGTTTATACAAGCTTATACAGCTCGATATTATTCGATATAAGTAGATATCGCACTTGCCTTTGTCGGCTTACCCGCCGGCGTTATGGATCTTATTAACGACAAGGCGCTTACGTTCTTGCGTCGTGCCCTCTCCGAAGATCTGGCGCCTATCAACCAGGTGGAGGTCGCGCTCTCTATGGGCGATAGCTTTGTCGCGACTGGTTTGACCATAGAGGACGATCTTCTGTCGAGAGCCGCTAAGGCCACTAAGGGCTATGCCTATCTGGTGCAACTGGTCGGTTACTCCATTTGGCAACGCGCCAACTTGCATCGTGCCAAAAGTGCCATTGTGAGCGAGGGCGACGTCACCGAAGGCATTGCGCTGGCAGAGGCTCGTTTTCACGATGTTGTTCACGAGCCCGCGATTTCTGGACTTGGACTCAACGATATCAAATACCTTTTGGCCATGTGCGAGGATAAGCAGCAGTCCAAATCATCTGAGATTGCTAAACGCATGGGTAAAAAGACCAATGAGGTCAGCTCTATTAGGGCTAAGCTGCTTCAAAGAGAGGTTATTCAAGCTCCGCAGAGGGGCTACGTGCAGTTTGCCGTGCCGGACCTAGATATCTATCTGCGAGAGAACGCCGCGGAGATTCTCGAGCGGTTCTAAATCGAGGCATGAATAGCCGCCGGTTAACTGCCCTTGTCGACTTGGCTCGCGTCCCCCCAATCTAGTAGACTCTGAACCGTTACTAGATTGGGGGGATTTTCCATGAAACGCTCCATGAAACGAGTTTCCGGGGCCGTTCGGATGCCGTGGCGCAGCAGGGACTTGAGCTTCTCGGCGAACACCTGCTCTTTCGAGTTCGCAAGCAGGCAGACGCCCTCCTGCCGGTGTGCCACGTCGAACCACAGCTCGTCCTGCTCCATCGCAGCGCTCGCGTGGACCCCCAGGTCGAGCTTCGTGTCGAACGTGCTGCGCCCGTCGCTGACCTTGAGGTTGACGCGCCTGCCCTTGTAGTCCTGCTGCGACAGCTCCTCTATCTCGCCGGCGATGCGGACGGTTACGCCGTCGCCGAGGTTCGAGAGGGCGGACACAAAGGAGCGAATGGAGGCGTCGGTCATCGGGTACCGCACGAAGTCGAGGTCTATGTCCTGGGTTGCGCGGCGCCCGCTCCCCGACAGCGCGCACATCAGGACCCCTCCCTTGACCGTCACTCGGTCGCGCATGCCGGATGCCGCCAGCTTTGAGAGGATCACGTCCTGGCAGACGCGCGCGGTCGCGTTGAGGCAGGAGTAGCCCTCCTCGCGCTCGTAGCGCGCCCTCATCTCGTTCAGGTCCATCAGAATACCTCCTCCATGGCGCGCTCGAGGTGTGCCTCGCCGTGCGGGATTGCCTCCGCGTAGTCCTGCAGCCTGTATATGTCCAGCCGCTCCGACCGCCTGCGGAACGAGGCGACGGCCTCCCGGTAGAGGTCGTAGGGCAGCTTGTTGCGCGAGCGCATGAGCTCGAGGAGCATGCGCTCGGGGTCGTAAGCGGCAAGCTCGGTCCCGTCCACCGAGACGGTCGACCTCCCGACGCCCAGCCATCCCTCCGGGATGAAGTGCTGGCGCACGGCGGCGTCGCGTATCTTGGTCCCACCGCGCTTCGTGGCCAGGTCGATCCGGTCGGGGGCGCGGTCACGAGCCCGTGGGCGTAGAGCGCGGTCTGCCCGGTCAGGATGCCCCCGGGGTAGCGCTTCGCGATCACGGCGAGGGCGTCCTCGTCCCGGTTGGTCGAGTACATCCCTCGGCCGACGGGGTGGAGCGTCCCTTCCGACACCGCCTTGCGAACGCGGTACCTGCTCCCGAGTTCAGCCAGCGCCTCCCGGTAGGTGATCACCATGCCGACCTCCCCTCGAAAGCCATATAAGCCTACATCTGATGACAATTGTAGGCTTATATGGCTTTTCATGGAACGACTCATTGCGGCACCTCCCTCGCCATGACGGTGCCTTACTTTGATGGCCCTTTCCTCGTTTGCATCTGCTATATGAAGGAACGTCGATTCTGGTGCTCGGGCGAAGGCGCTACGCGATGAAATTCTCCACCAGCGTAACCATGGAGTCCTTCTCGCTTGGGTCAGAGAGGGCAATCATGAGCGTCATGGCCGCGAGCGCGTTGCCCTCCACGCGGAGTCTTTCGCCGTTGCGCAGTATCCCGTTCTTGTCGAGGAAGTGAATGAAGAGCGCCGCTGCAGAGCGCTTGTTGCCATCCAAGAATGGATGGTCCTTCACTACGAGGTAGAGAAGGTTGGCGGCCTTTGCTTGAACGGAGGGATATAGGTCTTGGTCGCCAAAGCTCTGATAGAGGGCGCTGATGATTCCGGCGAACTGGTTGTCCCGCTCTCGTCCGAACAGGGTGGACGACGAGTAGAACGGTAGGCTGCGGACGACTTCGAGGGCTTCGGTGTAACCGAGCTCCCAGTTGGGCTCGTTGCCCTGGGGCGCCTTCATCCTTCCCGTGTCGTATTCATCGAGCAGAGTCAGGCTCGGAAGGTACTTCTGTAGAATTTCTGCCGCACCGGAGAGTTCCGGAGTACTCGACCTCTCGAGGACCTTGAAGACCGTTCCGAGCGCCTCGAGTCTCTTTTGGTTGATGGAGTATCCCTGGAGTAGATGCTGCTTGAGCACGCCATTTGCCCACCGGCGGAAGTACACGCCCTGCTGAGACTTCACGCGGTAGCCAACCGAGATGATCATGTCGAGGTTGTAGTGCTCGACCTGACGTTTGACCGTTCTTGTTCCCTCTAAGCGAACTATTTCAAAAAATGAAATAGTTCGAATTCCGGCAAGCTCTTCCTTTGCTGCGGAATGAATGTGCTTGGAGATAGTCGGCACTCCGCGCCCGAACAACGTCGCCATCTGCTGCTGGGTTAGCCAGACCGTATCGCCGTCGACGCGCACGTCAAGGTGGACTGCGTGGTCGGGGTCCTCGTACAAAGCGATCTGCTGGCTTGCGTTGGAATTGTCCATGATGTATGCCCCTTCGGTTTAGTCGACATGCTATGATCCGCACGCCGGAGGACGAGTGGTTTCAACATGCCGGTATTGCGTAGCTTCAACCGGCATCCCGCCGGTCAGTCGGCGTCGCGTGCGCCGGCTAAGCCAGGGTCGGGGCAGCGGGGATCCGCGGCGCCGGCGCTTCGTACCATTGGGGGCCTCCGAAGCGACTTTCACTCTGTCTTATTCTGGTAGATACAGTGTACCACGAAACGCGAACATGCGTACGTATTTCTGTTTAAATTTTAGCTGGACGCGGCGGTGTGTCGTCCTCTGCCTTGTTCTCCGAAGCCAGCTGTATTCCGGGCCGCGGTTCTACAAGGCAGGGGGTAGTCAGATGGATAGGATTATCCTTCTCCTACTTCTCTTGACCTTCCTGGTCATCCTGAGCAAGTAATGGGCTTTAGTGGGTGCCAAGCTCTACTTTGCTGGCCATCTGGTTCAGCTAGCTGGCATTGTGGTCGGCGTGCGCGGCGCCCTTGCCCATGCCAACTGGGACTTTTCGGCAAAGCGCGAGGGATATCTTGCCCGTGCCGTGCACCCGGGCAACTTCAGCGCCGTTACGGGCGCCTGCCAGATGGTCCGTCGCGACGTTTATGAACGGGTTGAAGGCTGCGACGAGAAGTTTGCCGTCGGTTTTAACGATGCGGATTTTTGCCTGCGCGTATGGGGGCTACCGCACCATCTTTACACCTTATGCTGAGCTGCACCACTACGAGTTCACTTCGCGCAGCAGGGAAGAGGCCAGCGAGGAAAAGCTGCGCCGTTGGAAGCGCGAGCAGGCACTGTTTATGCAGCACTGGCTGGAGTTCTTCTTGACGGGTGATCCGTGGCTGGGGCCGAACCTTAGCAGCGAGTGCGTGTATGGTGCGCTGAAAATTACTGTGCTTGTTCTGGCTTGTTGCTAGGCGTAGCGCGCGTCCCGCCGGTTGAGAAGCTCGCAGTAGTTCGACACCGCCTCTACCTGCGGCGCCTGCTCCTGCGGCTCCTCCGGCTGCCCTTGCTGCCCTGCGGCTTACCATCCTACTCACCCACGTATGACTCCCGTGCCCCGAGCGGGCAAAAGGAAATGCCCACAACGTCTCCGTTGCGGGCATTCTCCGGGCCGGCCACAAATAGCTTTATCGAATCCGATTGCTCTTCATCATCCGGATCGTTGGCGTCTCGTCGGCAAAGTCATCGTCTATCTGTAGTTCAAGGGGCACCGTAATGGAGCTTCCCAGCGCGGTCGCGGTTCCCGGGGCGAATGCGGGAAGGCGCATGACCTGGCCATTTGATATGGAAGGGATATTGCGGCGAACGTAATCGAGGTCGTAAGAGTTCTGAATGCGGTGGATTATGAAGGTTCCCGTCTGAGAGAGCACGACGCGGGAAAGCTCACTGGGGATTTGGCTGATGGCGGTAAGGTAAATGCCAAACTTACGGCCCTCCCGTGCAATTCGATTGAACACTGAGTCGTCTGTCAGGTCTGCATCCCTGATATAGCGATGCGCCTCGTCAAAAATGAGATAGATGGGTGTCGAGGAGCCTCTTCCTGCATCTAGGCTAGCCTGAAAGAGGGTGCGCGCAACGTAGTGGGAAAACAACTTCAATCCTGACTCGTCGATTATCTGAGATACGTCTAGCACAAGAATGCCATGCCCCTTGTTTAAGAGGGCAGCAATTGACTCGCCCCGCTCAAGTGAGAAGAGGTCTTGCGAATACCTTTCCCTAAGGTTTCTAAGCTGAGTAACCAGCCCCTCTGAATACGACCTTATCTGACGGTTGCCCCGCACTTCTTCTTCGTCGAACACGAAGTCAAGCGCATCAACGACGTCAGAGATTGAGACCTCGCTTTTAGGTTTTTCGTACTCACATAAGATGCGTTCGATATTGGGAAGTCCATCGGACATGTATTCGTCCTCGATGAACTCCTTCAAAAGGGACTCAAGCCCTTCGAAGACATCTTTCGATATGTTTCCGTATTCCAGGTTGAAAGACACTAACAGGTTATGAGCGGTCTGAGGGCGAGAGAAAGGTCCGGACTCGCGTTCGAGAATCTTGTTAAGTTCTCCCTCAATCGGCTGGTAATACTTTGAGACCTGAAACTTCCTCGCTGCGTGGCTATCGATGCTCGTGTCCCGAATTGCGGTATATGCAAAGGCAGCAAATAGCTTCTTCTTGCCCTCCTCGTTGAGGTGGGAGTATCTCACGGCCCTCTCAAGCAGAGGTTTCTGGATGCGTCGCGAGGGGTCGAGAATAGCTGACCAGTCATCCATCGACAACTCTCCGGGCGCGAGGTGGTACTCATCAGCGCCGATTCGTCTCGTGCAGCCGTAACCGCCGCGCGTGAGAAAGTCATAATCGCCGTGCAGATCGAAGACGAAGAATCGGGGCTCTGCATCGAGCGCGTCCTCGGCATCTAAGAGCGATGCCGCCCTATCAAGCAGGAGCCGCGCGGTTGAGGACTTTCCCGAGCCGGTATTACCGAGAATAGCGAGATGACCAGAGAACAGGGAATCGATATCAAAAGTGGGTCTTACTGAATCGTACCCAGCGAGGGACCCAATCTCGACTCCTTCCCGCACGCAAAAGACCCTCTTGAGGATTGATTCATCGCAGGCATAGACATTGGAGCCGACCATGGGGAGGTCTACTACGCCGGGCACGTAGGAAGATCCTTCAATCTCTCCAATGGGGACGGCGGTGAAGATATAGCTCGTGCTAAACCTCGACGAAGGCTGGTCGGAATACGGCCTCTCGGCCTCTTCTACGGAAGTCACGCGAAAAATGATCTTTGTCGAGATAGAGAGATAGGAAAAGAGATATTGATTGAGCCCGTTTAGATGCCTTGGCTCGCCATCGAGCATCCGGTCTGAAAAGTCGGAACGTGATGCGCGTAGTCTTATCTTCTCCTGATCCATATAGCAGATGGTGCCGATGAGCCAACCCGGATTGGGAACCTCATTAGTCATTCTTGTCACCAAGCCCCAAAGATCCAGATGCCACATCGTCTCCGAAGGTGATCTCGGGCCCGATAAAGTCAGCAAATTCCGAGAAGTATAGTGGGCGCTTGCGGTCCAGTTCCCTTTCACTTGGATATACGAAATAGGTGTTCGCGCCACCTGCCTTATCGTAGAACACACGTGTAGGGGAACCGACATCTGCTTCTGCCGGGTTGCCGATAAAGGCGAGGAGCGTGAAATCGGGCCTCGCAAGAGCCTGGCTGATAAGGTTTGATATGTGAGAGTCCGCGAAGCTGAATCCACAAGTCAGAAGGACTGTGTTGGGGACGGCGAGGGCATTTACGAACTCGCGGAACATATCGCTATAGGGGGAGCCCTGGGTCAAGGCGTATTTGGAAGTCATCGGGGCGATAAGTTGTCTGTCGCCTTGGTACTCGTCGGTGATGTCGGGAAACCTGGGGACCCTTACGACGTTTCCGTCATAAATCCTCCAGTTGATGGACCCGTGCATCTTGTAAAGGCGAAAGAAGGGGTTCACCGGTTCGTAGTGATCCCTGAATCTCTCGTCGAGGTCAATCGGCCTGCGATGGTATTCCCGCGGGTTGAATGTGGGTATCAGCCCGTTCGAGAACCCGTCCACATAGGCGTAGCCGCTCGATTCAAGGGCCATCTCATGAAATAGGTCGTAGTTTGTTGTGAAGAGATTAACGACGTCGAAGGCAGCTTGACCACCGCGCGCAAGGATCTGTCGCGATACGCCAAGTCCCTGAACAAACTTACGATAGCTATCAAGGACGTCGGAATGCTCCGCGCTGTATTTGATGTCGACGGACTCGAGAAAGGCCTTGCGAACTGCATCGGAAACCCTCTTGTCGTCATCGGCGCTATCTAGAGAGCCCTCGATGCGCTGACTCAGCCACGAGAGGAGGTTCTCTATGTTCGAGTACTTCGCAGGGTCTTCGTTATCTCGACAGGCAATTTTAGTTATCCGACTTTCCAGAAGGATAGATAGATCGGGATCGTTGAGCTTGAGGTCCGCTCGCAAGTTCCTGAAGGTTTCACCCATCAGGGGAATGGCCGGAGTAGATGCGCCAGAGCCGATAAGCGTGGCTAGGTTAATCGACCTGGAAAGAATGCCTTGAACAAAATGTCTGGCTTCTACCGCGTTTACCTCACGCCTTGTTGCACCCCTCTGCAAGGTAAAAAGGGGTTTGGAGGATTCTTTCTGCATATCGGAGGACACGTTGCCCGGTATGTTTATTGCGTTGTCAGACATGCATGCTCCCAATAAACTCAAGAACTCCTGCTCGAACGCGCCCGGGAACTGAAACATCCGCTCCTTGCCCCCGATGCTCACGTAGATCGAGCCGCCGTCTATCCTCGTCACGGTGCCGGCGCCCCATGCCTTGTGGCGCACCTTGCACCCGGCTCCCAGTGCGTTCAACTGGGCCTTGTTCGACGCCGGCCGCGCCGCTGTCGGCCGCGGTTTTCGGCTTCTCTGCGCCAGCCTTTCTCGCCGCGACGGCACCGTGTATGCAGTCGGTCGCGCTCTTGCGGTAGCGCGAGGCCACCACGGAAAGCTTGCGTCGCAGCACCTCAGCGAGGAAGTTGCCGTTGTCGCACGGCGGCTCCAGGAACCGGGAGTCGATGCGCTCCGTCTCGGATTTCACCATGTCAAGCATGGCGTTCACCTCGCACTCGTTGGTGAAGACCTCGCCAACGTCCTGAACGCGCTCCTTTGATTTACCCTGTACAGCCAAAAAACACCCCTTAGCCCATGCCGGCGGATCAGAAAACCGCAGCATAAAACACTAGTGAACAATTCTAACAGAAGGTGCGGACGCAATATTGCATCTGTTCCCAAGCGGAGCCTTTGCAGCAACCGTCACGGGACGCAGGCCAACCGTTCATTATTATGCCCCCCCCAGCGGAGCAACCACTGCCACGTGCTCGCCCGTCTGGGGCCGCCCGCGCCGAACTTGCGTTCGCTCCGGGTGCCGAGCTGGGTCGGTCGCGCCGCGGGCCGCCCATGCGCGTGGAATGGCCTCGTAGCCGAGTCCCAGGTACGCGAGCACCGGTGTCGCCGCCGCGCCCGCGATGCCCAGCCAGAACGCCAGCGGCTTCGTGCGGACCCTCCAGTTGATGCCCATAGGTCTTCTCCTTCCATGGGCAATTCAAAGGGGCTGGTCGCCTGCGCGCCGCGGAGGAGGCGCAGGTACAGCCCGTACGTGGGCGAGGTCTACGTGGCGCCTGGGAACACCTGCCTGGACGAGAGGGGCAGACACCGCTTCGCGGCCAGCCAAACGGGCTGTGGGTCACAGGCATCACGGAATTCCGCATCCCCGCCGGCAAGTGCACCTCTCGCCGGCGATCAATTGCTTCAACGGAATGCCCGTCGGCTGGTCCATCGGCACGCCCCCGAACGCGGTGCTTGCCAACTCATCGCTCCTGCGGGCCTGCTCGCAGCTTGCGTATGGTGAGCACCACTGGGTGCACTCCGACCGCGGCAGCCATTACCGGTGGCCCGGTTGGATCACCATCTGCGATGGGCACGGCATCGTGCGCTCGATGACGAGGAAGGGGTGCTCACCCGACAATTCAAGGGCGGAGGGCTTCTTCGGCAGGCTGAAGGTGGAGTCCTTCCACGGAAGGGGCTGGGACGATGCTGGCATGGGGGAGTTCATGGAGATGCCGGACGCCTATCTGTTCTGATCCCGCGACAAGCGCCGCAAGAGCGACCTGGGCTATATGAGCCCGATGCAGTTCCGAAGAAGCCTAGGTCCTGTAGCGTAGGAACACAGTCCGGGGTTTCCACTGCAGTCCCCGGTGTTCAGTTTAGCCTTGACAGAAGCAGTCCACCTGGAGCGCAACGTCGCGGAGTGGTGCCGCCACAAGCGCGTCGGGGGCGCCACCGTTGCCGCGCTGAAGGCCGCCTTCATGGACAAGCTCGGTAAGGTCGCGTAGGATATCGGCCGACAACGGCCCTGGAGGGGCTTACACCACTTTTCGTGACACAACTTGCCCTCCAGGTGTAATTGGCTAAATTGTTGGTATGCGGGATACGTTAGCGACTCATAAAAGTTGCACGGTTGATGGGGGAGAGTTTGGGACGTTCAAAAGGGCGCAATTCAAAGGTTGAGCTTCTGCGCATCATCTCGATGTGGTTCATAGTGGCTCATCATTTCGTGATTCATAATGCTGAGCCTATTTCCGTTTTCCCCGGGACCGTTGCACGCATGGTACTGCACGGCGTGTTGTACCCTTCGGGGCGTATTGCCGTTGCCGTGTTTTTTATCATTACGGTGTGGTATCTGGCCGACGCGCAACTGACACTTAAGGGTCAGCTGCGAAGGGCTTGGACCCTGCTGGGGCAGATGCTCTTTTACAGTGTGCCGCTCGTCCTGTACTTTGGCGTGTTTAATGCGGGGGATGGGCTGCAAGCTGGAGAGCTGATGGCTGCCGTCTTTGCTCCGCTCGCCTCGCTGTGGTGGTTTCCTACGGTGTATATTCTGCTGATTCTTGTGGCACCCTATCTGTTCGACGGGTTGCGTGCGTTGACGAGCCGGCGGCTGGGCGAGCTCTGTATGCTACTGGTCGTGCTATATGGGGTCTTGCCCGTTGTGCCGTATTCGACAATTGGTGGCTTTGTTTCCTCCCTGACGGGTCAGACGGTCGTGATCGCGTGCGTGACATGTTGGTTTAAGTGGCATTATTGCGGTGGGGCGGGTCCGAGGGTTTTGGTGCTGCCCGTTCTTTCGTACGTTGCTGTGTACGTTTGCTACTTTGTGGCTCAAAAGGACGTGCTCCTTTTGAGCGCTTTCGCTTCCAGCGTGTACGGATCGGTGGTGACTAATCCTGGAAGCCTCTTGTCGCTTGCGATCGCACTTCCGGTGTGCTTGTTTGTCTTTAATGCTCAACCTGTGCATTGGCCTGCTGTCAATTACTTGGCCACGTTGTCGTTTGGCGTGTACCTTGCCACGGACAGCGCGTACATGCAGGAGCTGCTGTGGAAGAACTTGCTTGTGTTCTCCCACTGCCACCCAGCGTGGGGGCTGCTGTCCGTAATGCTTGTAGTGACCGGCGTGTATGTTGTCGCGTCCTGCGTCGAGGCGATTCGACAGGTTCTGTATCGGGCGCTGTTCAAGCATCCGGGTAGGGTGTTTGATGTTTTGTGGGACAAGATTGCAGGGGTCTCTTTGCCAAGGTAGGCCATTGTTGGGCCAAGTCCCAAGCTGTGCACAAATTCGTAATCGCGTTTCTCCTACGCTGCCTTCCTCAGCTCGGTTCCGATAATGGTGTAAGGGCGAAATTGGGTTAACAGTAGGTCAAGTAATTCAGTTAGAATTGCTTGAGCTCTATTTTGTTTTGGTTAAAGTCTACTATTTAGATTTACGTAATTTATTGGGAGTGCATATATGAAAAAGGTTCGTTGCGCAGTTGCTAATTTGGTTACCGCTGTTCTGGTTTCCTCTTCCTTCCTTGCTCCCGTTTCGTCGGCCTATGCACTTGAGTTTTCCTCGCTCTCAAATAATGAAGCCGAGACCTCTAGCTCCTCTTCACTTTCGGATTTCGTTTCCGAGGATACTGAGAAGACCGCCGAAGCCGACTCTTGTGAGGATACTGAGGAGACCGCCGAAGCCGACTCTTGTAATTCGGAAGTCGAATCGGCCGCTCAGCCGGCCCAATCTCCCGATTCCTCTTCTGTCGATGCCTCTTTCCAATACTTGTACATTGCGCAGCCCTCTCTTTCTTTGGGTGCTATGCAAGAGGCGGCGTTCGCAACTGCATCTGATTCTGATGTTTTGACCTCTGCGTCCCTATCATTCGTCAGCAATTTTGGCGAAGAGCGCTCCGTTGAAGCTTCGGCTTTCTCTGGGAATGCTGCGGGCTTTACATTCGGACAAGATTTGTTGGTAGCGCGGTATTTTTTAACCGGTATTACGTATCAGGTGAAGGATTCGAACGCAGTCTATTCAGTGGACCTCTCGTCTGAGGATTACAGCTTTGACGTAGTCAGTTCGTCTTCTTCATCTGATCGCGTTGACAATTCCGATGATATGTCGGTCTACTATGCCGATGAGAACGGCAATCCTGTCGAGGCTTTCTCTATTGAAGAGGCGCTTTCCGGTTCTGAAGATGATGACGGCATTGCGGCTTATAGCATCGATTCCCGTTCAGCTCGTAAAAACGTTCGTGTGATTGCACTTGATGCCGGTCACGGTGGATCCGATTCTGGCGCTCAGGGCAATGGGAAGAGCGAAGCCGACTTAACTTGGAAGATTGTTAGCGCGTGTAAGACCAAGCTTGAGAATTACGGATTTAAGGTAATTCTCGCTCGTGAGCAGTCGGGCAGTTACGGAAGCAACGACTTCCTTTACCGCGTTCAGCGTTGCGTCAAACAGGGCGCTCAGGCCTATATCAGTTTCCACATCAATTCGGGTTCGTCCGCAGCTCATGGTGCCGAGGTATATTCGCCTACCGTGAACGGGGCTGACTATACCCAGGTTTCGTACGAACTGGCCCAGAAGGTTCAGAACAATCTTGTTGCTCTCGGACTTACAAACCGTGGTGTCTTTCAGATGCAGGTAGGCGACGAATTCGCCGTTATTCGTTGTGCTCGTGAAGCTGGAATCCCCGGTATTTTGATTGAACACGGATTTATCTCCAATTGGGGCGATGCGAACAAGTACTTTAGTGATGCCGGGTGCAAACGTCTTGGAGAAGCTGATGCGGATGCCATCATCGCGCAGTTCCCCAAATCCTCTTGGCTTGATTATTCGTCTGTTTTCGATGCCGACTACTATCTCAATAAGTATCCAGATGTTAACGAATGGGCAAACGGAAGCAAAGATAAGGCCCTGGATCACTTCATCAACTACGGCATGTCGGAGGGCCGCCGCGGCTCCGAGGCGTTCGACGTGCAGAGCTACTACAATGAGTACCCCGATCTCCGCGCCGCCTTCGGCACCGACCTCGCCAGCTACTACTCGCACTACCTTATGTACGGCAAGAAGGAGGGGCGCCACGCCACCGGCTGCTCGAAGCTCAAGGGCGCCGCAACCAAGGCGGGCGGCGTGGACTACGCTCCCGTCTACGACCCCGAGTACTACCTCTCCCGCAACGGCGACGTCGAGAAGGCCTTCACCAAGTCGACCTACGGCGGCGTGACTATGGTCGACGACTCGGCCGTCCTGCGGCACTTCATCAACTACGGCATGTCGGAGGGCCGCCGCGGCTCCGAGGCGTTCGACGTGCAGAGCTACTACAATGAGTACCCCGATCTCCGCGCCGCCTTCGGCACCGACCTCGCCAGCTACTACTCGCACTACCTTATGTACGGCAAGAAGGAGGGGCGCCACGCCACCGGCTGCTCGAAGCTCAAGGGCGCCGCAACCAAGGCGGGCGGCGTGGACTACGCTCCCGTCTACGACCCCGAGTACTACCTCTCCCGCAACGGCGACGTCGAGAAGGCCTTCACCAAGTCGACCTACGGCGGCGTGACTATGGTCGACGACTCGGCCGTCCTGCGGCACTTCATCAACTACGGAATGTCGGAGGGCCGCCGCGGCTCCGAGGCGTTCGACGTTTATAGTTATAGAACGAGGTACCTCGATCTCAGGAAGGCTTACGGAAGTAATTTAAAAGAGTATTATCTCCACTATCTCGAATATGGGATGAAAGAGCACCGTAATGGTTCGAGCATGACTGGATTTGAGGGCTATATAATGTCCTCGTCTTTCACTTCTTACGAGGATGCTGCCGTTCATTACGGCAGGACTGTTGGGAAGCATACTTATCCAACAAGCGTGTATAAAAGCAAAGGCAGCGCCTCTATTGATGAGTTTTGTAAGATCCTTTACGAAGAAGCCTCATTTGAGGGAGTATGTCCTGAAGTTTTATATGCTCAAGTCATGAAAGAGACGGGCTATTTAAGATTCGGAAATTTGGTCCAGGCAAATCAGTGCAATTTTGGAGGTGTTGGAGCCACCGGTCCTGGAAATCCCGGATATACTTTTTCTTCCGTTAGAGAAGGGCTTAGGGTTCAGGCGCAGCATTTAAAAGCGTACGCAACAACTGAACCTTTGAATAATCCGTGTATTGACCCACGCTTTAATCTTGTTTCCCGTGGGTGTGCTCCCAAGACGACGGACCTAAATGGACGTTGGGCCGTTCCCGGTAAAGGTTACGGCGAAGGCTTAAATGCAATTGTCCTTGATGTTTTGTGCATGTAATGGGTCTACATGAGTAATCGTCCTTCTCTGTACCACCTGTAGCGCGCTTTAGTGCCGCTCACATCCGCGCCCGCGACCCACCGGCTCGCCGCCTATACGCTCGAGACGCCATACCGGTAGTCGAGAGAAAGGAACTGATCTTGGCGAGAAGGATACCGGCGAGGGTGGTGCTCAGGCTGACGTCGTCGAACCTGTCGCTCAACGTGATCGCCTCTGCACTGCACGCGTCGAAGGTCGGCATCACGCTCAGTTTCCTGCACGGCGAGTACCGCGAGGATGCGCCGCGCGGGGCGAGGCGGCGATGTCCTACGACCGCTTCTGCAAGCGGTACAGGCAGTTCACGGTCAGCAGGAACGTCGTGAGCAGGGTCGGCCGCAAGGCGGGCAGGAACATGGAGGTCGACTGGTCCGGTCCGACCATGTCCCTCGTCGACCAAGCGAGTATCTGGGTAACGGTTTTACGACTAATCCCGTGACCGTCAAGTAGCAAAGGGACGGAGCGTGAGCTCCGTCCTTTTGTTTGTAGGGCGGTCTGCTACCATAAACTATATCTTTTGCTAAGAGATTGGGAGCTCTTATGCCAAGATTCAAGCTCGTTCTGGCTTTTCTAGAGCGAGATAGAGATGACGAGAGAGTAAGAAAGAATCAATGGCTGAAGCGCTGAGAATAGCAATCTTTTCCGCTCAATATCTGCCTCACATTGGCGGTGTTGAGTCCTATACCAGAAACCTCGCAGTTACGCTCATTGGCATGGGCCATAAGCCGGTCGTGGTCACGTGTAATTGCGATTCGCTGCCGTCTCGAGAGGTAACAGACGATGGTATTGAGGTTGTAAGACTGCCGTGTTTTCCATTGCTTGGTGGCAGGTTCCCTGTCTCGCGTTTTGGAAGAGCTTATCGGAGCATGCTGAGGGCTCTTGATGGCGAGTGCTTCGATGGCGTCCTAGTTAATACGAGGTTTTATCCCCATTCAATCTGTGGGCTTCGGTTCGCCAGGCGCCATCATCTTACCCCCATCGTTCTTGACCATGGATCGCAGTATCTTACATTCGGAAACGCAGTATTGGATGTGTTCGTTCGCGCCTATGAACACATAATTACTTCGATTGCCAAGCGGTTTCATCCAGTGTTTTGCGGTGTTTCTAAGAAAAGCCTGGATTGGCTTCGACAATTTGGTATTTCTGGCATTGATATCCTGCCTAACGCGATTGACGTTGATGCTTATTGCTCCAATGCCTCAAATCGAGATTTTCGTGCCGAATTGGGCGTCGGGACGGATTCTGTTCTTGCCTGTTTTGTTGGAAGGTTGATTCCCGAGAAGGGTATCGACTCCCTTCTTGCGGCTATGAAGCAACTGAATGAAACGCCCGTAAAGTTGGTGGTTGCGGGTGATGGTCCCCTGCGTGAGTTGATGGATTCTACTCCTGAGAATGTCTCCTATGTTGGTCCTTTGCGTCCGGCGGATGTGTCGTCCTTGCTTCAGGCCGCAGACGTGCTGTGTCTTCCTACGAGATCAGAGGGTTTTTGTACGACCCTTCTCGAGTCTTCGGCGTGCGGCACCCCGGCAATCATTCCCTTGGTGGGCGGAGTTGACGAAGTATTTGGTGAGGAAGATTGCGGTTTTTTGTTGGATGGCTGTGCTCCCGACCAAATTGCCGAAGCAATACGAGTGGCGTGCGCATCGAAAGCGGAGACGCGGCGAAAGGGACGGCTGGTCCAGAGTAGAGTTCGAGAGTATTGTACGTGGGGCAATACTGCAGAGAGGCTCGTTGAACTTCTTGGTGCGTAGCAATTACGTTGGTGTTGCTTTTCCGTTGACTGGGGTTTGCCGCGGTTTTGTTTCCTCGTTCGGATATTGTTTTCTTCAGAAGTAGGAGAATGAGAAGGTATAGTGATGCACGATATTCTTATTGTGACCTCAAGGAATGTTGCCACCTCGGGCGGCGAGTTTAGCCTGATTAAAAATAGAGCAGATGCTCTAAAGAATGGGTGGGGCATTGAGTCTGATGTTGCGGCTCTTTGCAATGTTCGCTTGGGTGTTTCTGAGGGTGGTGAAGCTTTTGGACCCGGCGTTTATGTTCGGCGGGATTTTATGAATCCCATGCAGCTGCTGTCGGGATATGAAGAGCTAATTACCACTGCGGAAAAAAAGGTTTTGAGTGGCTCCTACAAGGCGATCATCCTTTCTGGCGTGGGGCTGTTTCGTTATGTCGACCGGATGAAGCGCGCCGCCGAGGCGTCGGGAGCTTTTGTATGTGCTGATGTTCATGGTTATTACGGCGACGGCTCCCTTCTTGCACGCGACGAGCCCCTCTTCCTTGGCTCATTCCACCGTGCCGCCGCTTTTGTTGAGAGATACGAGCAGCGCAAATATTTGCGTAAGTTCGACCGTATCTTTTGTGTTTCTCGAGCGTATCGCAGTTTCCTTTGTCGAGAGTGCGGCTGCAAAGAGGGTCAGTTCTACATTGTTCCGTGTGCGACGGGGGCGAAGCCAAGCTTTGGTCGTGCGGAGGAGCTTAAGTATCGAGAGGATTATAGGAGGAAGTACGGTGTAGAAGATGACGAGTGGCTGCTCGTTTACTCAGGCGGAGCTTCGTCGTGGCAATGCCTTCCGCAAACTGCAGAGTTGTATCGCGAAATACTGAAGAGGCGTGGGGCAAAGCTACTTGTTTTGTCTGGTGACGTTACTTCTGCACGCGCCGCAATCGGTGATTGTGACGACGTTGAATTCGATAGCTTCAAGCCATCTGACCTCCCTAGCGTGTTCTGTGCTGCGGACTTCTTCGTGATGTTGAGAGAGGACGTTCCAACGAACCACTTTGCTTACCCTAACAAGTTCTTGGAATACGTCGCGGCGCACAGGCCGGTAATCACTACTCCTTACGTTTACGACATTGCCGAAGAGATTGATAGACATGGTGTTGGACTTCTGTATAACGGGGATGTGGATGATCTCGTTTTGAAAATGGACAATGCGGTATGCGACAGGGATTCATGTGATCGCCTGGTGCAAAAGGTTTCTTTTGCAAATTCCCTCATCCCGTTTGCCAGGGATTTGGGAAGCGTTGGGTCCAGTTGCTAAAGTGAGCGGGTCGTCTATGCTTATAACGGTTTTTACCCCGACTTATAATCGCGCATATATCCTTCCCAAGCTATTCGAAAGTCTGAAAAGACAATCTTTTCGAGATTTCGAATGGATAATTGTTGATGATGGAAGCACGGATGATACGCGAAAGCTCGTCGAGGCGATGCAGCAAGATTGTCAGGTGAAATTTCCTATCCGCTATTTTTTCCAGGTCAATAGCGGAAAGCACGTTGCATGGAATAAGGGTCTTGATGAGGCGAAGGGAGCCTTGTTTTTCCCGGTAGACAGCGACGATTATCTAACCGATGATGCCTTGGAGCGTATTGGGGAGAACTGTGAAACCGTTATGTCTAACGAGCGCCTGATTGCCTTGTCGGGAGTTCGTATTTTTCCGGGCAACAAGCTTACGGGAGGAATTCTGCAAGACAATGTGGGTTCGTACATCGATTATTCGTCAATTGATCGCCGATCGAAGGGGATTACGGGTGACCTTGCCGAGGCCTTTGTGACGGAACGGTTGAGGAAGTACCGATTCCCGGTTTTTGAAGATGAGCGGTTTGTTCCTGAAGCAGTTGTCTTTAATAGATTCAGCAACGATGGATATCTAATTCGTGGGTACGCCTTTCCTCTCTACGTGTGCGAATACCTTGCCGATGGCTACACGAAGAATACTGATCGGCTGCTCATTACGAACTGGAAGGGATATCGCCTGTACGTTTCAGAGTTGATGCATAGCACAGTCGGAATAAGGGCAAAAGCCATTCCGTTTTGTGGATTTATGTACCGTTCGTTATTGAAAATGTTTGGTTTGTGCAAATAGGCTTGAGTGAAGTATGGAGTGCAGCATGAGCTCTTTGTCGAAGAAGACGGTCCTGTTGGTATTTGGAACAAGGCCCGAAGCAATCAAGATGTGTCCTCTCGTAAAGGAGCTGAAGAACCGATCTGGCCTTAACGCGAAGGTTTGCGTTACCGGCCAGCATCGCCAGATGCTCGACGTGGTCCTTGAGGAGTTTGGGGTTGTGCCCGATTTTGATTTGCACGTCATGAAACAAAGACAGACTTTGTTCGATGTTACCACGGCTGTTCTTAATGGCTTGGACGGCGTGCTGGATCAGCTCAAGCCCGACGTTGTTCTTGTTCACGGTGATACGACGACGTCCTTTGCCGCCGCACTTGCATGCTTCTACAAGGGCATTCCCGTGGGCCATGTCGAGGCGGGTCTGCGTACATACAACATCCACTCACCGTATCCCGAGGAATTTAATAGGCAGGCAACCGGCATACTTGCCGCTTGGCACTTTGCTCCAACTGAAGCAGCTCGCAACAACCTGCTTTCTGAGCATCGGGATTCCAGTCGAATTTTCGTGACGGGAAATACTGGCATTGACGCGCTTCGTACGACGGTGCGCGATCATTATTCGCATCCCGAGCTTGATTGGGTTGGAGATAGGCGCCTGATCTTGATTACGGCTCATCGTCGAGAGAATCTTGGCGAGCCCATGCACCACATGTTCAGGGCTATTCGCAGAATTGTTGAAAAGCATGATGACGTGCGCGCTGTTTATCCTGTACATTTGAATCCTGTCGTTCGCAAGGCGGCTCATGAACAGTTGGACGGCTGCGACCGCATTCATCTAATTGATCCTCTAGACGTGGTTGATTTTCATAATTTCATGGCCCGCTCCTACTTGATTCTTACCGATTCAGGCGGCATTCAGGAAGAGGCCCCGGGCTTGGGTAAGCCGGTTTTGGTGATGCGTGATACGACCGAGCGCCCTGAGGGCGTTGCGGCGGGCACGCTTAAGCTTGTTGGCACAAGTGAAGATGCTATTTTCTCAACATGTTGCGACCTCTTAGAGAATGAAGAAGCATATTCCCGCATGGCTCATGCCAGCAACCCGTATGGTGACGGTCATGCGAGTGAGCGAATTGCTGATGTTCTGGAGAAGGGGCTGCAAAGTCTCGGGGAAGCATTGGTTCGGTAGATGAGTGAGGTTAAGCAGCTCTCTCTTAAAGAGAATATGCTGTGGAACTCGTTCGGTTCCATCGTTAACCTTGCTTGCCAATGGCTGATTACGATTCTGATCGTTCGCCTTGGTTCAGGTTACGAGGCATCCGGCGTTTTCTCTTTGGCAATGTCCATCTACAACATCTTTGCCCCTATCGCTCAGTATCGCATGTATACGTACCAGGTCTCAGATGTTGAGAATGAGAATACCACGGGTGAATACCTGGCGTTTCGGTTTTTCACTTGCGGAGTCGCGCTCGCTCTGTGCACCGGCTATTCGCTGTTTACATGCGAATCGGGAGCGATTGCAGCTATTCTGCTCTATGCCGTCTACAAGTCTATTTCCTTGGTTGTAGACGTCTTTCACGCGTGCGATCAGCGCCATCATCGAATGGATTACATCGGTAAGTCTCTGTCTTTTCAGGGGATTCTATCTCTTGTTGCCTTTACCGTAGTGTTTGGCTTATGCGAATCGCTCGAGGCGGCGATAGTTGCAATGACCGTTGTCGTGATCCTCGTTGGTGCTGTCTACGATTTGCCAAGGACCCTTCAATTCGGCCCATTGGCCCCAAGCATCTCGTTCAAAAAGTGCCTTCGACTGGCCTTGAGATGTCTCCCCATCGTTCTTGCGTCCATTGCTGCGGCGTCAGCATCTTCGATTCCAAGGCAATACCTTGTTGGTGTTCAAGGGGAGGCTGCTCTTGGCATTTATGCTGCCGCAGCTGCTCCTGTTGCGCTTATTCAGACGGGCGCCTCCTATATCTACAATCCTCTTCTAGGCTATTTTTCGGAGAGTTTTGCTGCTAGGGACAGGAAAGGCTTCAATGCGCTTTTGACAAAGGCGACGGTCGGGATCGTTGTTCTGGGGCTGGTGTGCGCTATTGGAGTAATGGTTTTAGGTGAGCCGGTTCTTGTTCTTGTGTATGGGAAAAAGATGTCTGGCTTTTCATATCTACTTCCTCCGCTTGTGGCGCTTGCGATGCTTACGGGGTATATGTGGTTTGTAAACGATTTGCTAATGGCTATCAGAAACTTCCGGGGTGCCTTTGTTGGGAATGTTGCTGCTCTAATTTCCTCTCTCTGCGCCTTACCTTTAATTGCTCTGTATTCGATGGATGGTGTTACATATGTCTGTCTCATTTCTGCTCTTTGTGGAATAGGCTTCATGGCAACCGTGTTAGTTATTCAGCTAAAAGGCTACTGGAAATAGTATGTGATGCCTGGATTACGTTTCGGAAGATAAAAGGTAAGGTGGATGTATGGATAAGCATCATCGATTGCTGGTTATTATTCCAGCGTATAATGAGGAAGAATCGCTCGAGGCCACGGTTGACGAGCTGGTAGGTGTCGCTCCAAGTGTTGACTATCTCGTAGTAAACGACGGCTCCAAGGATTTAACTGAGCGGATTTGTCGCGATCGTGGGTACAACTACGTAACACTGCCAGTCAATTCTGGCCTCACCGTTGGATTTCAGACGGGCATGAAGTACGCGCTCCGCAACGGCTACGATTATGCCCTTCAGTTTGATGCGGACGGTCAGCATATGCCTGAGTATATCGATGAAATGCTCGAGACCGCTATTAATGAAAACGCTGATATCGTAATTGGCTCACGCTTCCTCCACGTGAAAAAGGAAATCTCCGCTCGAATGATTGGCTCACGCCTTATTACAGTCATGATCAAGCTGACTACGGGAAAGCGCGTAGCTGACCCTACCTCGGGAATGAGAATGTTTAGCAAGGAAATGATTAAGCGCTTCGCGCAGGACGACTCGCTTAACCCTGAGCCCGAGAGCATTTCGCTTTTTATAAAAAAGGGGGCGAAGGTGAGCGAGGTTCAAGTTGAGATGCGTGAACGCCAGGCGGGGGAGAGCTATCTTAATATCTCCAAGTCGATTGCTTACATGGCGCGAGCTTGCATCTCCATTCTTTTCGTTCAGTGGTTCAGGTGATTATATGTCTAGCGTTTTAAGGGTCGTACTCATTCTGGGTGCATTTGCCATCTTGTTCGTGATAGTGAAGAAGCTCCGTAAGGCTCAGATACAGGTTCTCGACTCCGTGTTCTGGTTGTTCTTTGCTTTGAGCTTTGTCGTGTTTGCAGCCGTTCCCCAGATTGCCTTCTGGCTCGCAGGGGCCCTTGGCTTCGAAAGCCCGTCGAACTTCGTATTCCTCTATGCAATTGCGCTGCTTCTTTATCGAGAGTTCTCCAACACGGTAAAGATTGCAGAGCTCAGACGTCGCGTGAACGCACTTGTTGAAGAGCTCGCTCTCAAGTAGCATGACACCAGTCTTTATGCCCTTCGAACCCACCAACATCATCGTCATCGGTGGCTGCGGCTTCATCGGGTCCAGCTTCGTGCACTACGTAGTGAAGAACTACCCCGGGGTGCACGTGACCGTGCTCGACAAGCTCACCCACAGCTTAACCCTCGCTTCATGCACGACATGTTCACGGCATTCAATGCGCTACGGATGCCGGCAGGTCCCTCCTCGATAGCTACCATCTAAATGCGGCCTTCATTTAAATATCCAAGAGTGACAATTCAACCCCTTGCACTACCAGGTCTGGTCATCAATGAGATTTGCATGTGGATTAGAACCTACTTGGCGAACCTGGACTACAGAATAGTTAAAGATTGCCGCCATAGCCGTTGTTATGATGTAGAACTACTGGTCTAGAAAGAGGTTTCTCGCCGCAAGTTAAACCCCGCGGAGTCTTTCTCGGCCAGACAGTCTGTTTTCCGAGAATCGCTTCGCAAACACATCAATCAGGTTTCTCCATCCAAGCACCGCGAGCGCAATAAAAAATGGAGAATAGAGAAACATATACCTGGCCCTGCACTCAAACAGCATCAAAAACACGCTGAGCAAGAACACCGAACATAAAACCACATACTCCGTCTTTGATCTAGGGAACTTCAGCCAGTTCAGACACATACCGACCAGGACAAACATCCAGCAAAGCTGGGCAAAAACCTGGAACAGCGTGAAAGAGCCGTCTTCTCCAAAGAACTTTGACAGCGTGTTGTCAGAATGAGGAGTACTCAAAAAAAAGTTTCCTTCAGCAGCCCACGCAAAAGTACCGTCCGAATAGTTCGAAATAGTCTTCTGGACCATCAACTTCAAAACACCCTGGGGACCCAGAGACTCTAACCTCTCAGCCCACTTTTCGAAATTTGCATGTGATCTATCCTGTTGGCTACCAAATGAGGCGGAATAGATAACGTCGTCTTCATAGTAGCACCCATAAGTCTCGTCATTAAATCCCATCATCAAGAAATGAGCCATCGAAAAGGATTTATCGGCGTCAATCACCGGACCCGCCTCCCTTGCGAGTGAGTTGGCGCCAAACGAGAGAACAAGAGCACATGTGATCGCAGCGAATTGGAAAAAGAGCGATTTGATTTGAGAGCAATCCAACTGCCCGTCAACGACAAACCTTCGACGACTTATCGCGCATGCAGCCTCTATAAGCACAATTGAGACAACAACGAAGATGGCCGTAGGCTTAATAAAGTATCCGACCACGCCGAAAAAGAGCATGCCGAATGTGCGTAACGGGCTTCGGCCAGTATTGTTGTACAGAAACAAGACCAGCGCGGGGCAGATAGTTCCATACGTATCTGAATAAGGAACCGCAATCCAAGGAGAGAAGCTCAAGTACAAACAGCCGAACGCAAGCGTATAGTACCCAGGACCAAAACCCGCCAGCCTCGCCACAACAAAGGAGGTCAGAACAACAGCCAAAGTAACACACGCTGCTCCCACCACGTCAAGCATGAGGTATACGTTTTGGAATCCAATAAGTTGGCAAAAGTGGCCCACAGTCTTGAAGATAAAAAGCAAAAACAGCTGGTTGGGATAGCGCGAGAAATAATCCAGCGTGGCTCCCTCATCGGACAACCCCGACATCAGCACACCGACATCCCAGCCTGTCTCAAAATATATGCTATTGATTAGGCAGATTTGAAGCACGAAAACTACCACGGCCAATGAAATGCTAACGCGTCTAAACATTTGAAGACCAAGGAAGTCCACGTTCGCCTTTGGCCGTCTCTTAGCCAATGCCACAGAGACAACGAGCCCCACTATCACAACCACAGCCAGACTAGGTAAAGAAAGGGATGCCTCCTCCCCTTTGCAGGCATAAGGCAGGCGCGGGGCAAGGAAAGCAACGGCAAGCAGGGCAAGCGAGAAATACGCCAAAGCGACACATCTGCCAAAACGCAAAAACCACGGAATCTTAACGACTCCACGTGTCGCAGGACAAGATTCGACCACGTTAGCCCCTTAGGTTTCGTCGGTTGCTTTCATACGTTCTCTTTTCGATTAGATAGCGCGGGCGACTCTTTGTCTCAAGATACGCCTTGCCCACATACTCGCCGATTACACCGAGGCTCAGGAGTTGCGTGCCACCCAAAAACAAGATGACACAGATGGTACTCGTCCAGCCCGAAACCGTCGCCCCAGAGAAATAAGAGAGGATCGCCCAAAAGGTCCCCAATAGGCCAACGAGGCCAATTACAGCGCCCGCCGCGCTAATTAGGTGGATAGGCTTAATCGAAAGGCTCGTTATCCCGTCAACAGCGAGAGCGATCATCTTTCGTAGGGGATAGTGACTGTCACCCGCAACGCGAGCTGCGCGCGAGTACTCAACGGTTGAACTGGGAAGCCCAATCAACGGAACCATTCCGCGCAAGAACAGATTTGATTCTCCATATTCCGACAACCCATCCAGAGCGGCAAGGCTCAAGAGCCTATAATCTGCATGATTGAAGACGGTATCTACCCCCATCTCTTTCATCATGCCGTAGAAAGCCTCCGCAGTCATCCTTTTAAAGAACGTATCGGTAGACCTGTCGTTTCTAACGCCATATACGACGTCACTACCGTCCAGGTACTTTTCAATCATTTTAGATACGGCCGAGATATCGTCTTGCCCGTCGCAATCCAAAGAAATGGAGACGTCACAGTACTTACGCGCTTCCATAAGCCCCGCAAGAAGGGCATTCTGATGACCTCGATTTCTTGACAGTGATATTCCCCTGAAATGAGCATCGTCGTTTGAGAGTCTTTCAATGATGGTCCATGTGCTATCACTCGACCCATCGTCTACAAACAGAATGCTACTTTTATCACTTACGATTTCGGCCGAAATCAATCCGCTGAGCTCAGACAAAAACGTCCCAGATGTTTCCGGCAAGACAGCTTCCTCATTGTAACAAGGAATGACCATCCACAGAATCGGCTTCGGGGACGGAGTCTGAGTATCATCGCTTTGCATGCACTTGCCTTTCACGGACAAAACGTTCAACGAAAAGTGATTATACTCCACCTCGCGGCGCAGCCCCGGTGCTAGACTCGTCATCTCCTGACGAATCAACCATGGTAAAAATCCCCAAACTGAAACGCCGCGAGAATTCTCGCGTTGAATAGCTTGCGCTTATGAAGTGATTGGACGATCAAGAAGATACGTAGCGCTGCAGGCGAGTTGGGGAGTGTGCTAGGGATATTAAATATAAAAATCCCGGATATGCTTTCGCATAAACGATGTCACGGCGATTCTGGGATTTTGGGCTGTGCGGAGTATGAGCTCAAAATGAGTAACAACGATAAGAAAGTTTCCGGGAGGCGTTTGGTTAGAATTTCTTTTTGTTCAAGCTGCACATCCGAGGCTCCTCAAAAGATGGAGCTTGGTTTGGCGCAGTAAGTAAGAATCCTGCTTGCACTGCTTGATGCCGCAAATGGGGACGGCGAGATCGTTTCGCTTATGTCAGTGGCATGGGTTTTCCGGGAGCTACTATCGGCTGGGCCTTCTCAGAATGGTACAAGGGAGGCAATGGTGAGATTTCTGCGGATAGCACCATTGCCTCTCTGATTATTTGGTTTTCCGCTTCATGTGTAATTCTCATCTTATTTATTGCGTCTAGGGCATGCTTTGCAAGGCGCCGTTCAAAATTGCGCGGGATGTTGCTAATCTTGGAACAAGAACTTGAGAATGAGCAAATAGCCAAGAGGGCTCACTGTATCATCAGATGATGAGAAATCGATTGAGCCCAGGCATGCTGTATCGATACTAACCAGTGCAGAATAGCAAGTGAGGGGAAAACTCTGAAACTGCCCTTAGCCCCGCTTGAGGTTTGGAGGATAAAGAAAGATGACTATTGGGAAGGCCGATCTGAGTAAGGCGGATATTGGGGTAATTGCCGCGTTGCTCGTCGGCGTTTTATCTGCTGCGTCGCTGGCCTTTATCAAGCTACGTCCTTCCGCGGCTTTTGTCTATGCCCTGGCTGCGTTTGTCGGAGCTGTACTCATTGCTTATTCGTATCATTTCTTTCTTAGGACTCCGAAACAGACCAAATATGGCGTTTCTTCTCCCAAGATGCTCGCTTGTATCATTGGGTTAAGCGCTATAGGTGCCATTCTTCTTGAGGTGTTTACGCTTTGGGGAGCGCCGTTGTCTACCCCGTTAGAGTTATCAGATTGGAGCAAGCGACGTATTCTAATCTTTTTCGTCGCTATTTCGGGCTGCATAATCGTACATGTCTCCAATTCGTACGCCGCGGTTCCCAAGATCGGGCCTTCAGGGCATTCGTATCAAAGGTCTATTGGCAAACTGTTTGTCTACTCTATTCCGGGTGTCACGCTGATGACCCTCTTTGTCGCAATAATTTGCTTGGTGCCTAGTTACTTTGTCTCTAAGATAATCGGTGTAGTTGCGGGTCGTTTAACTTATCTGTTGATTTGCTTGTTCCTTGTCGGCGTTGGTGCGTTCTTTTATTTCTGGAAGAAGGGAAGGGTCGAGCTTTTTTTTCTCAGCTCTTGCCTACTATTGGGATCTTTCTTAGTTTTCATAGCACCTCCGGTAACCGCGATTTCTTGGGATGACGAGATTCATTACGACAGGGCTCTCGGTTTGTCATACCTAGGACATTCGGAGTATTCATACGCGGATCAACTGCTCGTCACCAAGCCCTGGGCTGCGGTGAATTTAGACCATGAATTGCTCCGCGAGTCGGTGGATGAGGTCGCTGAAGCGGGTGCTTCTGCTGAACAGTCGGGCGAATATATGGAGCAGGCAAGTTTTGCATCGCCCATATCGAAAAGCAGCCTCACTACGGTCTCCACATTCGGGTATGTTCCATCGGCAATCGGTCTGTGGGTAGCTCGCGTATTCCATGTTCCAATTTTGGTGAGCTTCATGTTTGGTAAGATGGGCAACCTTATTTCATATGCAGTAGTTGTTGCTTTCGCCATCCGTATTATCCCTACTAAAAAGTTGTCCATGATGCTCATTGGTCTTCTTCCGACGAGTATTTTTCTCGCTTCAAATTATTCGTATGATCCTGTTGTGACGTCATTTCTCATGCTTGCAGCTGCTTTGGTAGTGAGAGAAATTAGCCGTCCGCTCGAGCGACTTACAATCAAAAGCCTGCTAAAAATCGTCACTGCGTTATTCCTAGGGCTTGCTCCAAAGGCAATTTACTTTCCAGTCATTGGTCTGCTACTTCTTATGCCCCGAGCCAAGTTTTCCTCGCGCACCGCTTACAAACGCTATATCGGTTTCGTAGTCGCCTTCGGGCTCGTAATGGTTTTATCATTTGTGTTGCCAATGCTATTTAGCGCTGATGCGCAAGCAGGGGATGCTCGCGGGGGATCTGATGTTAGTGCGTCAGGTCAAATCGCGTATATTCTCTCTCATCCGTTGGATTACGCATACACGCTCATCAACTTCATATTGGGCTATATTTCCCCTGTTAATTCCGATATGTACTCGCTTTCATTCTCTTATATGGGCGTCTCTCTTCCGGTTGTGTTGCAATGGAGCTCAGCCTTGCCCTTTACGGTTCTCGTCGTTGGATCTTTAATTGATAGTCCAAAAACGAAGACTTTTGGATTGAGCCTGTGTGGTAGGTTGTGGGTTCTTACTATAGTCGCATCATCGATTGCTCTTGTTTGCACGGCTTTATATGTGAGCTTTACATCAGTTGGATCGGATACCATTGCAGGTTGTCAAGCACGATACCTTACTCCGCTGTTGCTATACGCTGCCTTGCTTGCCCCTTCTTTTTCTACAGGGGGCATACAGATCAGTAATTCAGGCAAATTGATAAAGGAAGAAAGCACGACAAGAATAACTATGCTGCTTCTTACGTCAATTATGGTCTTTTTCTCCGCAGCATGTTCGTATTATTTCATAGTAATCTGGTAGTTTGGTGGCCAGCCACGCGGCGAGCTGCTGGTTATAGACTAGTGGCTGACCGAGGAGGTCGACGACGCCGGGTCGCCTTGTCGCGGGGCCTGCGGACCCTCGCCGGCATGACCGCCGACCCGTAGTGGGCGGCGAGGTCCTCGTACGCGGCGTTGAGCACGACCTCGCCCTCCCTCGGGTGGGCGGTGACGCCGGTCTTGAGGTTGTCGGGCGCGATGCACGGGGTGGCGCCTCCGAGGAACTCGAACGCGTGGACGTGGCAGCGCAGCCAGGTGTCCTGCTTCATGTCGAGGGCCGGCTCGACGTAGCTGTACCTGCTGAAGGGCAGGCAGGCGACGAACAGGTAGACCTTCGAGACGACGCCGGTCGCCGGGTCGACGAGGGACATGGTCGGACCGGACCAGTCGACCTCCATGTTCCTGCCCGCCTTGCGGCCGACCCTGCTCACGACGTTCCTGCTGACCGTGAACTGCCTGTACCGCTTGCAGAAGCGGTCGTAGGACGTGGCCGCCTCGCCCCGCGCGGCGCACTCCTCGCGGTACTCGCCGTGCAGGAGCCTGAGCGTGACGCCGACCTTCGCGAGCTCGGCGTGGACCGCGTCCCAATCCGGGTCCGGGTACACCGGCCCCGGCTGCTCGCGCTCCGGGAACAGGCGGGCGTACACTTCCCCGGCGCTCATCCGTTCCGCTTCCTCCCAGGCGACGTCGTGCTCGGCCGCGGCCCTGAGCACGACGGAGACGCTGGCTTTCGACGCGTGCAGCGCGGCGGCGATCGCGTTGAGCGATAGGTTCGACGACCTCAGCCTGGGCACCTCCCTCGCCGGTATCCTTCTCGCCATGATCCATTCCTTTCTCTCGACTACCGGTATGGCGTCTCGATCGTATAGGCGGCGGACCGGTGGGGCGCGGGCGCGTATGCGAGCGGTACTGAAGCGCGCCGCGGGCGGTGAGTATTGCGCGCTCTGAGTAGCACCTGTTTCGCGCTTTCCGTATCGCTTCCCATCCAGACGTTTCGCTCCTTCCGTATCGCCCGTTCCGCCATTTCCGTATCGCCCCTCCTTCGCCCGTAGAATCGACTTGCCATGCAACCGATCCACGGAAGGAGAAACCACATGGCAAGGAAGATAAGGGCGAAGCTCATAATGGAGCTCCGCGACCAGGGCATGTCGAGGAGGTCGATCGCCAAGACCAGGCACATGTCCATGGGCAGCGTCTGCGAGGTGTTCGACATTGCGGACGATCGCGGCATCACCTGGGACCAGGTGAAGGGTATGGGGGACGAGCGGGTCTACGAGCTGTTCTACCCCGACCGCAACGCGCGCGAGAGCGTCTTCGAGGAGCCCGACTGGTCCTACGTGCACGCCGAGATGGCGAAGGTCGGCGTCAACCTGCGCCTGCTGCACGACGAGTACAAGTCGAAGTGCTCGCGCGAGCACATGGTCGCCATGGGCTACACCAGGTTCTGCGAGCGCTACGGGGACTACACCGTGGCGAACAACCTGACCAAGCGCATCGAGCACAAGGCCGGCGTGTCCTGCGAGGTCGACTGGTCCGGCCCGACGGTCGGCAGGGGGCTGGTGAACCCGGTCACCGGGGAGGTCTCGAAGATCTACCTGTTCGTCGGCGTGCTCCCGTTCAGCCAGAAGGCCTACTTCGAGCCGACGCTGGACATGAGGGAGCGCACCTGGCTGCGCTGCCACGTGCACATGTACGAGTTCTGGGGCGGCGTGCCACAGTGTTCAGTTGACCGTTGACACAAACACGCGTGCGCGGATGCGAGCGGTACTCAAGCGTGCCGCGGGCGGTACCGAAGGGCAATATTCACATTTTTGGATGATACTACCGAAGCGCGTTGCAGGTGGAACGGAGAAAGTCTATTACTCAAGAATAAACGACGCGCAACCGATCGGATGAATCGAGATATTGCACACCTCTCGTTACGTCTCAACATTTCCATAGAGAACAGCAGAAATCTCAAAACTCGACAAGGCGCTCAGATCCGGCATCTCTATTGCCATGAGCAACAAATGATTATTTACCTTTGCATTATCAAGTAACGGTTAGGCCATATCCAACTTTCTCCCTTTACGGTAAAGGTGAACAAATTCATCAGAGAATTTCTTTACGTAATCTCTATCGATGGCGGTCGCTAGCGTTTCATCATTATGTTCTGCTGTCTTTGTCCAGTTGTATGAGCCATGCATTACGTACTCAAAATCAATGATACAAAACTTATCGTGCATACGGTTCCATTCACGCCAACCAGAACGCGAGATGAGAACGGTATCAAAACCACTAAGCTGGCCATAGTAAGGACGATTGGCATCCTCGTCTGAGACAATCAATCTCACGGAAACGCCTTGCTGCCTTTTTGCTCTGAGCTCATTTATAAAGGCCCGATTGGTCAGCCATGCCACTGCAGCCCAGATGGAATACCGCGCATCCCGGATACCTTGGATAATTTCTTCTTGAATATTGGTAAACACGACATCATGTTCCGTGTATTCAACATCTTCGGATTGAATAATCTATGGGCGAAGGGTCAATTCTCCTAAAGCATACTCATCGCTTTCTTCGTACACGTAATTGATTATGTCGTACAAATCGTCATATTGATTATTGGCTTCATTCAGAAGGGGTACGGGTATGCGCAGCTCAATATCTTCGTATCGCTGATTAGGGCGCCCATGCCGCACAAACCCCCATTGGGGTTTTCTATTCAGCGTGACTCTTCTGAGTATGGGCAATAAGTCGTCTTTTTTCCCTGAATACTTTTTATCGAATTTCAAGACCTCAATCATAGTCCTTACGAATAATTCGTCATCCATTACATCCTCCAACATAAGAAACTAGGCATTTAGCTGCATGGAGCAAGGATGTTTTTGAGTGCCTCAACCATCCAGCTTTCGAGCGCACCACTCAATAAGCCTCCGATAATTCCGAATGCAGCAATTTTGTAATCATGAAGCTTCTGCTACCTTTTCTCCTCTTTGTTCAGGGCAACAACGGTGGCGTAATCATCTACGAAATCAAATCCTCTTTGAGTGACTCCCCCAAAGAGGAATCCACCATCGCTACCATGGCCTTTTATCAAGCCCGCTTCGTGTAGGCCGTTGTAGAGCTCAATATACTTTTCGATGAAACAGTACTTCTCGCCCGTGAGATGAAGGTGATTCTCGGCAACAAAACCGCTACCCTCACTTCCCCCTCAGCCGCAACTAGCAGATTCAACCCCTCAAGCTCACTGCTCTGCAAGTCGACACCATTTACTGAGTACATCGGCACCGCCTGAAATTATCCTTAAAGCTCAACACTAGAGACATCGAATTCACCTGACATAAGTTTAGACAGCAGAGTGTCACGAAGCTCGATGAGAGCGACAATTTCTTTTCTGTTTGAGAGAAGCATATCGTATAGAGGGGCAACTTTTCCAGAGAAAGCTTGCAGGTCATCAACGTCGGAAATCACCTTCTTGCCATAATCTGTTCCTTTCTCTCGACTAATGGTATGGCGTTTCGAGTGTATAGGCGGCGGACCGCTGGGGCGCGGTACTCAAGCGCGCCGCTGGCGGTACTGAAGGGCAATTTTCACGTTTTTGAATGGCGGTACTGAAGCGCGTTATAAGTGGTACGGAGAAAGACGATTACTCAGTCAATGAGATTCCTTTCTCTAAATACAGAAAAAGGAATCAGTAACTCACAATTATGTCGCCGCAATAAGGGGGGGGCGGGGGAATGGAGGCCCCGTCCCCCTTATCTATATGCAATGATATTGCTTGCACCTATTGTGAGGCTGCATTTAGATCTCACAAGTGGTAATAGCGATTTCCAGGTTCTCCCACGGTGAAATTCGGGTTTATATATGGATCGCCTTCGACATAGTAGTTTGCCCAGCGATAATTCATGTACGCAACCTCTTTGTGGAAGCGAATCTGCTTGTTTGTGTTGTTTTCAACGCCTCTAGAAATTGACTCGTAATGATACAGCTCGACTTCGGGCGTGTATACAATCAGATCGTTAATCTCGCGAAGCTTTAGGCAAAAGTCAACATCATTAAATGCGACTTGAAGCTCTTCGGTGAAACCTCCGACTTTTTCGTATTCGCTTCGTTTGGTCATGATGCAAGCCGCCGTGACGGCGCTGAAATCTTGCTGCGCATCGTTGAGTGCAAAATAGCCCCAGTTGTCTTTTGGCATGCTTTGGCAGAGATGTCCTGCCACGCCGCCCGTGACGCATAGGCCAGCGTGTTGAATGGTGTTGTCGGGATAGTAGAGTTTTGCACCAACTGCGCCAACATCCTCGCGTGCGCAGATGCCAAGCATAGTTTCAATCCAATTGGGCGTAATCACTTCGGTGTCGTTATTCAGCAGCAAGAGATAATTTCCCTTGGCGCGGGCCACTCCAAAGTTCATGAGCTTGGAAAAGTTAAATTCGTGCTCCCAGGTAACAAGGCGAACGATATCAGGGTATTTGGCTTGTAACTTATCGTAATACTCGAACGTCGCATTTTCCGTGCTGTTATTTTCGATTATCACAAGCTCGTAATTGTCGTATGTGGATTTCTCGATAATTGACGTAATGCAGTTATCGAGGATATTAGCGTGATCTTTGGTCGGAATGATGATCGAAACGAGCGGATGGGAATCTGGTACGGCGTAGGTTACTTTATATGTAAAGGGACGACGCGCTTGTTCAACTTTTGCATTGAGCCCAAGTCTGTCGAGGTGATTCTGAACCGCCTTAATACCCGCAATGGTGGCATAAGGTTTGCTGTCGGCATTTGCCGCGGTTGACGTTTCGCTTAGGCGCCAGTGATATAGAACTTTTGCAACATGGTGGACGTTCCTAGCCTTTTCCACGGCCCGGAGAGTCAAATTGTGATCCTGGGCCCCATCGAACTCTTTCGTATTCGGTTGCAGCGTGTCAAGAAGGGACTTACGGATGGTAAGCATGTGGCATATATAGTTATTATTTCTGAGTAAATCGATATTGAAATCCGGTTTAAAGAACGGCTGTGCCAGCTTTCCATCGGGCATGAGTTTGTCTTCATCGCAATAAAGAAGATCAACGTTATCATTGTTTTCAATTGCCTCGGCATACGAGAACAACAAATCCGGTTCAAGGATGTCGTCATGGTCAAAGAAGCTAACGAAATCGCCCGAAGCTACGGCAACGCCTGCGTTTGTATTTTCGGAAATACCCTTATTTTCGGTAAGAATAATTGACTTAATTCTGTTGTCGCGGGCTGTCTCCTGCTCAACGCGAGCCTTTAGTTCCTGATTGTCAGGGCTTGCATTAACTAGGAGGAGCTCCCAGTTTGCATAAGACTGGTTTTTTACGGATTCGACCATATCGTTAAAAAACGAAATGGGCGTGTTGTAAAGAGGGACAATGATGCTGAATTTCGGAGCGCTATTGAAGACGATTTTTCTCTGCTTCTCCAGTGCACCAATGGTTGCCTTATGCTCTGTAAACCATTCGGGGTATTCAGGGTCAAACTGCGCATGGGTAAAGAGGAAGTTGGTCTCCTCAAGAAGCAAGCCTAATTTATCAGGCGTTAAGCAGTCAAATGCACTGAATGATGGGTGATTTTGATCGTCAATAATAAAGTAGTAACGATCAAACGCTTTTGGCATTCGGATCGAGAGCTGCGTTTCAAGCTGTTTTTTCTCTGCAGTGAATCCAACGCTTGTTACATTTGAGCCGAAATCGACGGTAGTCAAATTGACTTCGTTGAGTGTTCGATCGAGGCAGCGAACCTTGATTTGCGAGTCGCTGCGGTACGGTGTTCTTACCGTACACCTAAGGATATATTCGTTTGAATCCTCGATACACTGCCAAAAATCAATCGTTGCCATGTCAAACTCTGAAACGTTATCATAGTTTCTAAGTTTGCTGCACATGTCGGGTTTTATTTTGTAGTTAAGACGAGACTCCCATTTTATGTTCTTGCAATTGAGCGAAATAGAGTCGCTGCTCATAGTGCGACCGTCTGAATTAATTTCATTTAATTCGATTATGATAGTGCGAACATCGGGATCAGGGATTACAAGAACGTACGAGTTCGATTCGTCGCTATTGTCCCCGAACTTTAGAAGGGATAAAGGTAGACGGCGATTATCGTCCGTAGTCGCTTGGGCTGTTACGCTGGAGGCTTCATGGATGCCTTCAATTTTAAGTTGCTGGTAGATTTTCCAGTTTCCTCTGCATACTCCGGTTGTTACGACTCGCATGGTTTGCCTTTCGTTTGTTGGACACTGCTCATTGTACTTATTCACTTCATGTCTCGCTATAAATGCAGAGAGGAGTTCCGTGATTTCTGGCGGGCGTCCCGCCGAATATAAGTGCTGACAATGAGGTTTAACGCATCATTCGAATATATTCTTCTGCAGATGGCAGGCGGAATTCGCTCTGCGCTGTAGGGCTAAACCGGCTTGCATGCCTTTCGTGGTTGATTTCCGATCTCAGCCTAACACATTGAGCGGATAGGCCGTTCCCGCAGTTAGCCGAACGTCCCCCGGGGCCTGGAGGAGGGCCCCGGGGGGGGTGGTTGGGCGCAG
>OAZW01000371.1_pt1 | contig 49413 bp, 34 predicted proteins | sample 1495231 | NCBI WGS metagenome assembly OAZW01 (sample SAMEA2580062, study PRJEB22360) | human gut metagenome | reverse complement strand
AAGTAGCGGTCGCGCGCGCTGCCGGCGTTCTCGAGCGCAACGTCGAGCGGCAGGTCGCGCTCGGGCTCGCGCAGGTCATCGCCCATCACGTTGGACAGGCTTCCGATGGGATGGAACGTGGGCTCCACGTCGGGCAAGTCATATTGCAAGACGGGCTCGAGCATCTGGACGGCGTCGTTCAGGTAGGACGTCATCTGGGTGAGCTCGTCATCGGTCAGTGCGATCTTTGCGTACTCGGCGATGCCGCGCACGTCTTTCTCGCTGAGTGCCATAGGCGCTCCCTTCCGCATAACAGTTAAACCGCTCTAGTATACAAGGCAACGCCGCTTGGAGCAGGTGCTTTACCCAAATGCAGCGAAAACGTAACGAGGGCGGCGGGCTGGCAGGCGTCGGGCTGGCGGTTCTGCAGCGAAACCGCACCGCCCATAGCGAAAACCGTCCCGCCTGCAACGAAGACCGTCCCGCCCACAACGAAGACCATCACAACATTCGACACTTTTCGCCAAAATCGAGATTTTCAGCGAATGTTGTGATGGTTTAGAAGCCCCCGACCACCACAAAGGCGCCTGTCCCCATTGTGGTGGGTCTGAACGATGTCCTATGCCGAGGCCTTGGCCTTGCGGCGCTTGCGGACCGCGTGGATCACGATGTCCAGCAGCAACAGCACAATGGCCACGACCACGATAAGCACGGCAAACTCGCGCTTGCCCCAGTGGCGACCGGCCAGCGACTTTTGCTTGTCGACGTCCTTCTTGTTGTACTTGGTGCGCACGCAATGCACCAGCAGGCGATGGTCGTTCACGCCGTAGGGCGTGCAGGTGACGAGCGTCACCTTGTCGGCGCCGGGCTCGATGGTCAGCGACTCCATCTCCTCGGGCAGCACCACCTCGGAGTCCACCATCTTGTAGGCGAGCGTCTTGTTCATGGTGTGCAGCAGCACCAGGTCGCCGGGCTCCAGCGAATGGATGTCGTCGAACATGCTCAGGTTGCGCATGCCCGAGTGCGCGGTGAGCACGCAATGCGTCGAGGTGCCGCCCACCGGCAGGCTCGTGCCCTCCAGGTGGCCGACGCCCGTGTTCAACGTGAACGACCCCCGCCCCCCCGGGGCGCCCGCCCCCCGCCATAAGGACTTCTTCGCTCGTGCCGTGGTAGATGGGCATGCTCACGTCGATGGAGGGAATCTCGACCCAGCTCATCATGGGGTCGCGGTCAAAGATGAGCTGCTGGGCGTAGGGCTCGATCTGGTCGGCGGGGAGCTCGGTGGCCTCGCCCGCCAGCTGCTCATTAAAGGAGCGAGCCTGGAGCAGGATGTGCTCGCGCTCCTCGGCAGACAGCGCGTCCACGGTGCTGGAAACCGTGCTGATCTGGTTGAACACGCCCGAGGCCTCGAGCCGGTCCAAGATCCACGGCCAGGTCATAAGGCCCACGCCAATAAGGATGATAACGATGGTGATGAGCCGATCGGCCCAGCGCGGCAGTCGCTTGCGACGGCGTTTGGACTTTGGTTGAGGTTTGGGCTGAGGGCTTGAGCCACCGTTGGCCGCGGCGTTATTGCTCTTCATATGTTTGGCGCCCTGCACCATCGCCGGTCACTCCTCTACAACTCAAGTTGTCTAAACAAATAATAGCCGATTAGCGAGCTTCCACGCCGGACAACGCAGCCTAGCAGCATTGCGCAGTGCGAGTATGGGCCTACATTTGAGTTTCCAAAATGTCCCGAATCGGCGGGGTGATTCGGGATACAATAGCTACAGGAAACGACGCACCCCGCGTAAGTACTTAGGAGCGCGGGCGACCAGTTTCCGACGTTGTTAAATGCCCGGGCTCCGAACCCCGGGCATTCTTATTTGCGCTTGTTGCGGCGCAAATGCCTTCTACCGTCCGCACCGCGCGTGCGCCTACGGACCTTAAACCGAACCTCATACGAGTCAAGAAACGCGATGACGAACGAGCCCACCGCCGCGAGGGCGGCGAGCGCGTTAAGGAATTTCAGCATTTGGGGACCTCCGATCGAGTCGTCGGCCGCCCGCGCACGGAATGCGTCGCAAAGCCATTTTAGCGCGAGTACATGCACCCACAGCTGGTAAACGCGATTTTGACAAACATTTGTTCGATAGTTACACACACGGTTCCTCGCCCAGCGGAGCCTGGCCGCATTGTCCGGGTTTGCCCGACGTGTTTGCGTTTTCAAAATGCCCCGGATCGGCGGGGCGATTCGGGATACAATGTCAATAGAAAACGACGCACCCCGCGTAAGTGTACGAGAGCGCGGGCGGCCTAGTTTTCTGGTTTTGTTAAATGCCCGGGCTCCGAACCCCGGGCATTCTTATTTGCGCTTGTTGCGGCGCAAATGCCTTCTACCGTCCGCACCGCGCGTGCGCCTACGGACCTTAAACCGAACCTCATACGAGTCAAGAAACGCGATGACGGATGAGTCCGCATCGGACGGTGGAGGCTGCCTGTGTTGTCCAAAAAAGAACGGGGCAGGCTCCAGCGTAGAGTCTGCCCCGAAAAGAGAATGGCAAAGCAAGAACATGGATGGACGAGAAAAGTGTCCGCAAGTCTCATGGCCATCACATCCCACCTGCCAAAGGGATGGGTGAGTGAGCGTTACTCCTGCTCGGACTCCTCAGCCTGCTTACGGCTGCGGATGAGGTGCGCCACACCGATGCACAGCACCGCGCCACCAGCGATCCAAGTGAAGGTCACACCGTTAAGACCGGTGAGGGGAAGGCCGATCTGCTTGGTGTTGCCAACGGTGATGTTGAAGGTGCCGTCGGTGTTGGTGAGGGTGCCCTCTTTGAAATCGAGGTTATTATCTCCGACCTTTCCATCACTTGTATCATTGAGGCCAGCAATGACCTTGCCGTTTTGGCCCTTGTTATCAAGCGCACCCTCAAGATTTGTCAGCTTGTAGACTTGACCCTCTTCTTTAATTGTCGGCGTAATCGTGAAATCGAAAGACGAGACCGCGGTATAGCCATTGGGGGCTTTTTTCTCGGTTACGGTATAGGTGCCGGCATCGAGGCCGGTAAGGCGAATAGCGCCATCATCACCCGTTTTAAGAACGACCTCACTATCGCTCAACGCGCCATCCTTTGCGACATATTTCTCTACCGCATTCCCCTCGTCGCCCTTGGTCGTAATGGTAAATTCAGCATCCTTGAGAGGCGCTTCGGTACCCAAATCAACCTTGTTGATCTTGAAGCCGTAGGTGTAGTCCTCGACCGTGTCGGGTGCCGAGGTGCCGGTGCCTTCGGACATGGGATTGTTGGAATACTCGAGCGTAACGGTGTTGGAGTTGCCATTCAGGTGGCTGTTGGCCCCTGCAATAACTGCGCTTGCGTTGAGCTTCGCCTTGTAGAAGACAACAATCTTAGTTTCGGCATTGATCGTGAGCGTTCCGCCATTTCTCGTGGTGGCCGACTTCAGACCGTTTTCGCCCTTACTAAAATCGACTACCAGGTCACGACTGGAACCAGAGGGTTTAGTCACACTGTAGCTAGTCGAAGCAATCTCGGTATATTCATCACCGTTCAGTGCATAAACGCTAAGCGAGTCATCAACGTAGTCAAGACCCTTCTCCAGCGTATCCTTAAACTTATAGGAATAAGAGTCATAGCTGGCGTAGTTATCTGCAATCGTACCGGTAAGCCTATAGTTCACTTCCTGACCAATCTGGGAGTCGGCAGCGTCCTTCCAATTGGCCTCTGCCACCCCAGTAATGGCACCGCTCGTCACCTTGGAATCATCGAGGATCTTTTTCTCGACCGTGGGGATGCTGGTCTTCTCGGTGACCGTTACGGGCTTACCACCCACGATAGCGAAAATCGGAGAGGTGCCGGTGTTCGGCTTGGTCGGATCGAGCTCGCTGGTCACAAACAGGTAGTAGCCAGAACCGGCGGTAGCACTCCAGGGCTGTCCGGCTGTGATATTAGAATCGGTCGGAGCCTTATCCTTTACGGCGTTCGCAACTGCGTAGAGGATGTTGCCAGTAGCGATTCGCGTTCCATCAGTCGATGTTGATCCCGCAGTAGTGTGACCCGCATGCGCCACGAGGAAGTCGGCGACTTCCTGGGGCGTGGGACTATCGGAAAGCTTCTCATCATCCGCCAAGTTGTTATAGTCAGTCCACGTCGACTTGATGGCGCTGACGACCGTCTCTCCAAGCTCTTTGTTCGCCCACGTGATGTTCTGAGCGGTCTTGCGGTTTTCAGTGTCGGTCACCGTAGCCTTGAAAATCTGGTACGCATTGAACTTGGTGGTTGCGTTTTTATCGACCTGATTGATGGTGATCGTATTGTCGTCCCCCGCGGCAAACGCCATCGTGACCGGCGCCATCACGCCGCCGAAGCTCAACGCCGCCGTGAGGCCGGCGGTTACTGCCAGGCGTGCGATGTTCTTGCTCATGCTCATCTTCTTTTCTTCCGTTTTTCGTTTGATTCCCATTCGATCGGTCATCATCTGTCTGTATCTTAGCATCTACTTCGCTACGTCTCGCCCCGCTCTCTGTGGGGCTGCCAGCTACTCTTTATGGCTGCCACCTCCCCGCTTGACCAGGAGCGCGACCACGATGAGCGCGGCTCCGGCGACCGCTGCGGCGGCCGCGGCGTACATTGCCATATCGCCAGTCGAGGGCATAAAGCCTCCGGTGGTAATGCTAGGGGGTGTGCCGGTGGGCGTGTTGATGAGCGACGCCTCCAGGCTGCCCGTCGACCCGTCCGCACTGTCGGCGCGCAGGGGCGACTCGCCCGTGATGGTGAGCTTGGGCTTGGCGGCGGCCACCTGGTCGACGTCCAGGCCCTCGGCCTTGACCGTCACGGAGCGCGTGCCCTCAAAGGCGGCGTAGCCCTTGGGCGCCTTGAGCTCGCGGACCTCCAGCTTGCCCGAGTCCACGCCCGAGACGGTCACGCGGCCGTCCTCGCCCGTGGTGACGGTGGCCTTGCCCTCCGCATCCCACGTGCCGTCGGCCGCCAGCGTGCGACTGCGGTCGTCGGCGATGCTCAGGACCGCCCCGGCAAGCGGCTTGTCGCCGTCGCTGCCGCGCTTGGTGAGCGCGAGATCCCAGGTGTAGGCGCACGCATCGTCGCTCGGCGTGTGGGTGAAGCCGGCGTCGCCGGACTGGTCGGCAAAGGGAGAGCGCGGGTAGCGCAGGTAGACCTCGTTGGGGTTGCCCTTCGCGATGCCGTGGTTGCATGCGCTGTTGAGCGGCGCGTTGTACACGGCGACCACGCGGGCGCCAGCGGTGAAGGCGTCGGCCCCGCCGAGCGCGGCGATCAGGTCGCCGGTGCGCACGGTGAAGCTCTTGCCGTCCGCCGCTACCTTGGTGGCGCACTGGGCCGTGATGTCGGTCCAGCCCTGCGCGGGTTCGGTGCCGGCGCGGCCGTCCCTGCCGGCCGAGACGGCGTCGAAGCCGCCGTCCGCGCCCGCCGCCACGTACACGCGCATGCTCGCGGCCACCTTGGAGGGGTCAAGCCCCGCGCCCATGGTGTCGACGAACTGCACCGTATAGGCGTCGTAGGCCGTGAGCCCGGCCGGGACCGTGGCCGAGAGGCGCCAGTACAGGTCGTCGGCGACCGTGGCGTCGGCGGCCTTCTGCCATGCGGCGGCGCTGTCCTCCAGCACATGCTTGACCACCTTGGGCGTCGCCGCCTTGGGCTTGACGGTGACGGCGCTGCCGCCGACCAGGGCCATGATCGGCGCGGTGCCGGCCTCGCCCTGGGCGATGGCGTCGTCGGCGACGATGAACCAGTAGCCGCAGGGCAGCTCGGCCGTCGTGCCCGCGTTAAGGGCCACGGGCACGGCGCCAGAGCTCTGGAGGGAACGAGCGAGCTGTGCGCTCAGCGCGCTCGTAAGGTGGGAATCGGTGTTGAGCCACTCGGCAGCTTCCTGCGCGGTGGTCTGGGAATTGGGCATGCTGGCGCTGTGCAGCACAGGCAGTGCGGCGTCGCGCACGGCGTCGCTTGCCCAGGCGAGGTCGGTGGCGATCTTGGCGTCGCTGTCGCCGTCGACGACGTTGGCGCTAAAGATCTGGTAGGCGTCGTAGCTGCGCGCCACGGTGCCGCTCACCGTGATGGAACCGATCGAGGTCGGCGCAGCCTGCGCGGAAGCGGGGAACACAACCGCGCAGGTGCCGATCAGGAGGGCAAGCAGCGCAAACAAGATCGGGAAGGAGCAAACTTTCTTATTCACGACGCTTACCTCCCTTCGCATTCGCCTTGCGACGAATGTGCATCCAGGCCGCAGCAGCGCAAAGCACCGCCGCGCCGGCAAGGTACGTCAGAGTGACGCCCGACATACCAGAAAGGGGCAAAGAGGTTGAGTAGGTGTTGGTGAAGGTGGGGATGGACTTGGGCTTGGTAGTATCGGATCCATCGTTGTAATTCACGGGAGTCTGCTTGCCTTCGTCGATGGCATTACCGTCAGCATCCTTGATCTGGGTGTAGGTCACCTTCGTGGCAGTAATCGTGCCATCTTTCTGATCCGTCATCGTGACATCAAATCGATAGACCGACTGATCGAACTTGTAATGCGGATAGGTCGTGCTTTCGTCCTGCTCGCGCACATAATACGCGAAGGTCTTAGATCCATTTTCAAGGTCCTTGAGCAGATAGTCCTTCGTCACGAATTCGACCGGCGCAGTCTTGTTTTCGTCGGGTGTAGCTTTCGACGGATCGACTGTTCCCGTTTCCGGATTGGTGAAGTTCTCGTCGTTCGCAAGTTCAAACTTGAACTTCTTCATCTCGCCGCCATCGACCTTCTTGGTCACCTGAGGTTTCCAAGAGCCGCTGGAGGTGTACGTGTTGGTGAAGGTCTTTGATCCATCGGAGTTGGCAATCGAATAATAGCCGTCAGCATCAGGATTTACTGGCGCAGTGTACGGAGAGTCAGCTGAACCCCCAGGAATCTTAGTCACGTCCACCCTATCAATCGTGAAGTTATAGACCATAAGTTTTTTAGTCTCATTCGGCTTTCCCTGTATCGGAACAGACATAAGTTCAGTCGGCGTGCATTTGACTTTCACCTTAATCTCGTATACAGCATGATCGTATTTGACACCAAGTTTATCGCCCGCATTTTCGACCATGTAGTATGTAATGTCGTAGTCTGTAGTTTCGCCAGTACCACTCGCTTTAAACTGATCGCTAAGCTGCTTGCTAAGCTTCTCGCTAAGGTCAAAGGCGATGTTGCCGTCAGCGCTATTCGGGACAGATTTGACAGGCTCGCAGTTACCAGTGCTGAAATTACCATTATCGTCCCAAGAAGGCGCCTTCGCAGCATCCGAGTCCTTGCGATAAACCGTAAAGGTGAACTCCCCAGCTTTGAGGTTGCGGCCGGTCAACTCCTTGGTCGCCTTCAGCTTAAGGCTCGGATAGACATACGTGTCTGCTGGCTGACCCAAGTACAAGTTGCCATTCGACATGATGCCGCCACCATGGTCCCAAGAATAGTTGCCCGTGATGAAAGTTGTCACTTTAGTACCCGGTACTTTACCCTGTACTAAGTCAGTCACCGCTTTATCCTTGGCGATAACACCCGAAGTCAGACCGATGCTATTTTTTACCTGAGCAACACCGTTGGCGGGGATGGTAATGGGACCCTTTAGCTCAATGCTTCCCGAATACTTGGCGTCTATATCGCCAAGCATCTTGCCGCTTACCACTGCGACCGGCGTTTTGTTTTCCCGCGCTGCGAGGAAGAAATCGGCATGACCGTACTTGCGGAAATCGGGTGAGCCGTATGCCTCTCTATCTTCAGTCTTTTTAGTATCAGCAATACCACCACCTGAAAGATGGGGCGTACCATCATTACCACTGCCATCTTCCCGTTTGTATTCTTTGAAATTATGATCATTGCCAGCAGACGAATTGCCAAAGATTGCCGTGCCCTTAGTGTTCGTTACCAACGTCTTGCCCGTCGGGCAGACTGCAACGCCACCGCCATAGCCGCCAGCGGTATTACTGCTTATATACGAGTTGTATACAAACAGCCTGCCTGCGTTATTCGCGTTTTTCGAATCACCCTGAACAAAGATGCCGCCGCCGCCCCAGTCAAAGCGAGACATGCAGCAGTTGTTAGTGATGTAAACTTTGCTGCCTGGAGTGCCGTTGTTGTCTCGAATGTCGCCAATCATCGCGTCAACCTTCTGGCCCACTCGAATGCCAGCACCCTCAGATCGGAAGCTCACGTTAGAGGCAATATATCCTCCCGTAATGTCGAGCCTTGCCATATCTCCTCGATTAAAATTGGTAACGTAAACGCCGCCGCCGGCTTCCTCGGAATAGTTGCCAGTAATCTGGCCACCGGAAATGGTAACATGGGCGCCGTTATTGGCAGCAAGCCCAGCTCCACCGTGGCAACCCGAACCCTCTATATTGCAGAATTTAGCCATTCTATTATTCGTGATATAGCCACCAGAAACGGTAACTTTACCGCCTGAAGCCATGATGCCGCCGCCGAGACCGGCACCAGAAGCAAGCGTGCTGTTGCCGGAGATTACGCCACCAGCTATGGTGACCGTGGAACCTTCAGCATACGCACCGCCGCCATTTGGAGCACTGTTGCCGGCAACTACGCCACCGGTCAAATTAAGGGTCGAAACGCCGCCACTCGCGTTGGACACCATAATGCCCGCGCCCGCGCCCGAGCTAGAAGCACCACACACGTAGCCGCCGCCCATGTTGACGATAGAGCCGCCCTCGGCATAGACCAAGCTGCTAACGCTGCCGTCTTGTTTTTGCGTAATCACGCCGCTCACAAGGTTAAACGTGCCGCCCTTGCCGTTTCTGTTATACAGATTGATGAGCTTTAGATTTGTTTTGCCGCCGCACGCCACGATGGCGCCTTTAATCTCAACATCATGTTTGACAAGTGTCTCGGTTGTGCCTGTTTCGTTCGGGGACGATTCGGTCACGTAGTAGGTGAGATTAGATGGAATGTTATCTTTATCGTAAGTCAGATTGGCATTCTTGCCATAATTGGCGGCATACTTGTTATATTTATCGGCATTCAGGCTCTGCCCCTGATCAGTCAGCGGCTGGCCCTCGCTGACCTTCTCACTCTCCTGCTTGGAATCCATAATTGTAAGTGTTGCGCCGCCAGCAACATTGAATAACGGCTTGTTGGTGTTCAAGCACTTGATCTTATTACCGTTTAGATTAAGGGTGATATTGATGGGGTTATCGTCAGTTTGTTCAAGACTAATCTCATCGCTGCATTCAATATTTTTAACAAGCGTAAAAGTAGCCCGGCCCTCATTATCGCGAAATCCCTTTTCAGAAAGCTTCGAGCTGAGTTCAGCTCCACTACTGATTTCATGAGTCGATCCATTCTCTGCAGCAAGTGCGATCGTGCCCTCGTCGTTAGCATCATCATCCGCAGGCGGCGCGGCGCCCTCGGCCTCCGCGTCATCGGCTGTCGAGTCTGCTGCAACGGTATCCTCGTTCGCCCCATTCTCGACGTCGTCGTTCGCGTCATTCTCGACGTCGCCGTTATTCTGGTTTTCGGCGTCTTTGCCCGTGGAATTGTCCGCACCGGCTTCCTCGCCCAAAACGTTCTCGCCTGCACCGGCGTTCTTGTCTGCAACGGTCTCCACGGCCGCGCCCGTCTGATCATCGTTGGCAATGGCCTGCGAGATTGGAGGCATGACGAGCGACAGTACCAGGCTCAACACGGAGGCTCCGCACAAAACGCCTGCCAGTACACGGCGCGTCGCTTTTCTTACTCTGCTTAGATTTGTTGAATTCGCTTTCATCGATGTCTCCTCCCCAAGAGACCGCGATCTTGCTCTTTCCCTATCAAACGTATCAGCGCAATCTGTAATTGCGCACGCTTAGTAATGAATATTGTAACGATTGTTTGAACATCTGGGCAAATAAACCGATAGTTTTGTAGCGAATCGTCAATTCTCTTGACAATTGCTCAGATTTATCTTCGTTTATTCGTTATCTATTTTTTGTTTCTACTGGTAATTTAGTTGCCCATCATTTTTTAATGGCATTAGATTTATTTGCACAACATTTTGCTCAAGAGTAAACATCCTGTAAACAGTCGAAAATTGACCATGAGCTGTAGGTCATTTACCGGGAGAAATACCCTACCAAACTGATGAGAATATCTTTAACTCATCGGTAGTCAGAAGCGTAATGTTCAGACAACCATATTGGTATTTGCGCGCAGATTGCAGGCATCAACTCGCCCAAATCGCCTGAGGCCACCGCAAAGGCGCCTATCCCCATTGTGGCGGTTCTCCCCCGGCGCTACAGCAGATGCTCCTCGATAAAGATCGCGATGCCGTCTTTGTCGTTGCTCGCGGTTACAAAGTCGGCGGCGGCACAGGTGGCGTCGCTGCCGTTTGCCATGGCCACGCCCACGCCGGCGTCGGCCACCATGCAGGTGTCGTTATCGGCATCGCCAAACACGCAGATGTTCTGGAGCTCCATGCCGTTGAGCTCCGCCACGCGCACAAGGCCGCGCGACTTAGACACGCGCGGATCCATGAACTCGTAGAGCCGCTGCGTGGTCTGCAGAGCCGCCGCCTTAACAGTGTTATCGGCAAACGTCGACGCCCGCTCAATCACCCGCGGCATTACCTCGGGCGCCATGGTAAACATCACCTTGGGCTGCGGCTCGCGCAAAAACTCGGCAAAATCGACCACCTGGTAGGGCACGCCGTCGACGCGCGACAGGTGCTCGACGCACGCATTGCTCTCGGGCACGTAGAACACGCCGTCTCGGGGGCAGACGGGCGTTGCTGGAAGGTCCGCCATGTGCTTGCAAATGCGCGCGATGGTCTCGCCCGGCAGCGGATAACTCAGCTCGTTGATGTCATGCGCGCGGTCGATGACCTCGGCGCCACCGCAGCCCACCATCACGTCTACCAGGCCTTCGATGCCCCAGAGCTCGTACATGGCCTCGGTCGCTTGGGCGTCGCGCCCGGTGCACAGGCCAAAGAGTACGCCGCGCTCGCGCAGGGCGCGGATCGCCGCCACGGTGCGCGGGGACACCGTATGCTGGCTCGTGAGCAGCGTGCCGTCGATATCGCAGAACACGGCTTTGATGTGGCTGAAGGTGGTGTCCATGGGGGCCTTTCTGGGTAGCACGTCGGTGCTGAATGTAGTCGGAAATGGTGTAAATGGTATACCAAGGCGCAGGCGCGGCCCGTCAAAGCAAAAACCACCACAAAGGTGCCTGGCCCCTTTGTGGTGGCCGAACCCGAAGGGTGGCCTGGCCGGAGCGCAAACCATCACAACATTCGACGTTTTTCGGCAAAATCGCGATTTTCATCGAATGCTGTGATGGTTTTTACTGCCTTGCGGCACGATCAAAATGTCGGCGTTCAAACAGCAGCAACGCCGCGGGAACCGCCGTCACGACCATGCCCGCACCAACGAGCGTCTGCTGCACGCCAAACGTCGCCGCCAGCCACGGGGCAATCGCCAGCGGGGCCACGCCGGCGAACATGTTGCCAAAACCCATGACCGAGTTCACGCGACCGAGCTGCTCGAGCGGGGCCGTCGTTTGCACGATCGTGTTGTGGAGCGGGTTGACGACGCCCCAGGCCACGCCCAGGGCAATCTGGCCAATGAGCGCCACGCCCACATACGTTGTTCCCACGTAGAGCAGGCTTCCCAGGCCCACGGACATAAGCGCCGCGAGCAGCGTTTTAAGGTTGATCAGATGCGGCGGCAAACGGAGCGCAATAACGGCGCCCAGCACCGCGCCCACACCGCTGGCCGACGAGAGCCAGCCCATCCACTCAACACCGACATGCAGAACATCGCGGTAGAAGAACGACTCCAGCGGATCGAAAGCTCCATAGCCAAAGTTCGAGAGGAAGATGATGCAGAAAAGTAGCGCGAGGACGCTGTTGGTGAAGACTGTCTTGATGCTGGTCGCGGAGGTTGCGCAGGCGGACGTGCTAGGGTTGGAGCTTTGTCCCGCACGCTCCCCTTCCTCTGCCGAATCGGCATCCGCATACCCGGCGACGCGACCTCCTTGCGGCCTAAAGCCCCAACCGGCGACGAGCGCCAGTACGGTAAAGATCATCATGAGCACGAACACCGCGCGCGACGACGCGGCCGCCGCGACAAAGCCGCCCAGTGTGGGGCCAACGATGATGCTCACGTTTGAGAGCATGGCGATGGCGGAGTTGATGTCTTTGAGCTCGACAGGATCGTCAGTGAGGTAAGCCGGATAGGATGTGGCGATGGGCTGGGCAAACCCCATCACAAAGCCCAAGAGCGCCGCACCGAGCAGGACGATGCCGGTCGCGCTGCCAAAGGCGATAATCGCCGCGCCGGTTGTCAGCGTGCCGACGATGCTCGCCCGGAAATGCCGACACGGGCCCCAGGCGTCGAGCGCCGCGCCACCCGCAAAGGATCCCAAGATCACGAATACGTTCATAAAAAGGACGGCCAGCGATGTCGCCACAACCGAGGCATCGTCTGCATAGGTGAGCGTTCCGATGACACCGATGAAGTAGCTGGTCTGAAAGCCGGTATATATGAGGAAGCGCATTGCCACCAGGTGCTTAGCCTGCGCGGACAGCGATGATTGAGGCTTTGAGAAAAGAGAGGCGAGCATGGAGACTCCTTGTTTCATACGAATGCGGACGGCGGGCATTCGCCACCGTCTGTCAAATCAATCTATCCGCATGAAACATTAAGGACGCATCAAGCCCCTTCTCTCCGTTTTTCGCCCGTCATGAACTACTTGGTAGATTGTAAGGCATGCCCCACACATCTACCAAAGCAAAAACCACCACAAAGGTGCCTGGCCCCTTTGTGGTGGAAATGACGTTTGCCCAGATAAAACCTGCCAAATTAACCTGTCTTTTTTGGCTGGTTTTAGGCCAGATAATCTTGAATAAGGTCGCAGATGGCCCGGGCGTCGTTGATGTTGATGGCTCGGGTCGCAAAGCCGGCGTCGAAGGCCTGACGTGCCAGGGCCTCGTTGCAGGCAAGGGCCAGCGTGTGGCCATCGACCAGGTCGAGCGAGCTCTTGCCGCGCAGACGGTCGACACCCGAGCGCGCCACCACTATGTTGTCGAAGCCCTCGGTCTTGTAGCCCTCGATGATCACCACGTCGACATCGTTGTAGCGCAACAGCAGCTCGCGCGCGGGCATCTCGTCCTCCTCGCGCGTGTCGGCGTATTCCGCCCAGCGCGTGGCGCAAATGAGGCCCACGTGCTTGGAGCCGGCCTGGTGATGGCGCCAGGTGTCCTTAGCGGGCACATCGATATCAAAGCCGTGATGCCCATGATGCTTGAGCGAGCCCACGCGCAGGCCGCGGCGTGTGAGCTCGGCGATAACCTTCTCGACAAGCGTGGTCTTGCCCGAGTTTTGGTAGCCGATAAACGCGATCGCGGGGACGGCCGGTGCCGGAGCTGCGGGCGCGATGGCAGCGGGGGCGGCACCGTCAGCGGCGGCAGCCTCAACAGCAGCAACCTGACGCTCGGCACGATCCCACACGCCCGAGCGGCCGCCCTCCTTGCGCAGCAGACGCACGTCGACGATCTCCATGCCGCGATCGACCGCTTTGCACATGTCATAGATCGTTAGGCACGCGGCACTCGCGCCGGTCAACGCCTCCATCTCGATACCCGTCTTGCCCGTCACGCCGGCCGTGACCAGTACGTGAAAGCCAACCTGCCCGTCTGCGCGCGCCGGCGCCCAGCCCTCGGGCACGTCCTCGGCCGGCGTCCCCGCCGGAGCGATGGGCGCAATGTCGCACTTGCTCTTGGTAATGAGCAATGGATGGCACATGGGGATGATGTCACTCGTGCGTTTGATGGCCATGATGCCCGCCACGCGCGCACAGGCAAGCACATCGCCCTTTTTGGCGCGGTCCTGCAGCACCATGGCCTGCGTCTCGGGATGCATGAGGATGGTGCCCTCGGCGATGGCGATGCGATGGGTCTCGGCCTTGTCGGACACGTCGACCATGCGCACCTCGCCCTTGGCGTCCACGTGCGTCAGCTCGTCGCGACGGGCGTCGCGGGCGGGCTCGGTAGTAGCACTGGCAGTCGGCTGCGCGGACGCGTCGGCGTTGTCGGCATTCACCGCGGCCGCACGGGCAGACATCGCGGCCCTGCGAGCGGCCTTGGTGGCATCGGCGTACCTGCTCTTGGCCATATGATCATCCTCCGATTTGAGACATAAATCGTTGCGTGCCCTCAATTATCGCGTGTTCCTGCGGTTTGTGGGCGACGGCATCGCGCCAAATCGAAAGTACCCGCATATCATCACCACGGCGCAGCGCCTCACGCACCGAATACTCGGCATCGCTGAACAAGCACGGACGCACGTTGCCATCGGCCGTCAGGCGCAGACGGTTGCAATTCGCACAAAAATGGTTGGACATGGCGCTAATGAAGCCGACCGTTCCCGCCGCGCCCGGAAAGTGCCAATAGCGCGCAGGACCCGCGCCGGCAGGAGCGTCGTTGATGTCGAGCGGCTCGAGCTCGCGCAGACCCACCGCGGCGGCCCCGGCATTGATGCGCACCCGCAACTCGTCGCTCGGCACGGTGTCACTCGCATCCCACAGCTCGGGATTGAGCGCGGGTGCATGCGGGTCCACAGTGCAATGCGAGCTCGTGTGTTCGTCGCCAATGGGCATGTATTCGATAAAGCGCAGGTGAATGGGGCGGTCGAGCGTGAGCCGCGCAAGGGCCGCCACATCCTGGTTGAGCCGGCGCACCACAACGCAGTTGACCTTAACGGGCTCAAAGCCCCAAGTCAGCGCCGCGTCGATGCCAGCCATGGTCTGCTCGAGTCGACCCAGGCGCGTAATCTTTCCAAAGAGCGTAGGGTCGAGCGTATCGAGCGAGATGTTGACGCGGTTAAGCCCGGCATCTTTGAGCTGCGGTGCCAGCTTGGGCAGCAGGGCGCCATTGGTGGTGAGCGAAATGTCCTCGATCTGCGGAATCGCGCGGATGTCGCGAATGAGCGGGATGATACGGCGGCTGACCAGCGGCTCGCCGCCCGTCAGGCGCACGCGGCGAATGCCCTCCCCCGCCACCAAGCGCACAAAGCGGGCGATTTCCTCGGCACTGAGTAGCTCGTCGTGTGCACGGGGCGCCACGCCATCGGCCGGCATGCAATAGATGCAGCGGAAATTGCACTTGTCGGTAACGGCAATGCGCAGGTAGTTGATATCGCGGCCAAAGCCGTCATGTTGCACGTGCCCGTCCACGCAGCCCTCCCCTCGCGCGGCGTTTTATTCTTCAGAAAACATAATACCCCACGAGAGAATCATGCCGACACCCGTACGACAGGACAGGTCGCTTCGAGCAAGACCGGCTTTCCAAGCCCATCCACAGCACGCAAACCATCACAACATTCGATGCTTTTCCCGATTTTGGCAAAAAGCGTCGAATGTTGTGATGGTTTGAGGCGAGATGGGGGGCACAGAGGGGTCAAAGCATCGTGCTCGAACGGGTTAATCCAACTCTTTTAAGCCATGCGCCAGCTGCCAGTACTTGCCGTGCTGGGCGAGCAGCTCTTCGTGCGTGCCGCGCTCGATGATGCGGCCGTGTTCGAGGACCATGATGGCATCGGCGTCGCGGACGGTGGATAGGCGGTGCGCGATCATAAACGTGGTGCGTCCGCGCATGATGCGGTCCATACCGCGCTCGATGAGCTTTTCGGTGCGCGTGTCGATACTCGAAGTGGCCTCGTCCAGGATGAGCACCGGCGGATCGGCGACGGCGACACGCGCGATGGCGAGCAGCTGGCGCTGGCCCTGCGACAGGTTGGCACCGTCGGCCGTGACCGGTGTGTCGTAGCCTCTAGGCAGACGGCGGATAAACGAATCCGCGCAGGCGGCCTCGGCGGCGGCGCGCACCTCCTCGTCGGACGCGTCGAGCTTGCCAAAGCGAATGTTCTGCGCAATGGTGCCGCTAAACAGGTGCGTGTCCTGCAGCACAATGCCGAGCGACCCGCGCAGGCTGGCCTTGGCAATGTGCTTGACGTCGATGCCGTCATACGTGATCTCGCCGTCATCGACCTCGTAGAAGCGGTTGATGAGGTTGGTGATGGTCGTCTTGCCGGCGCCCGTGGAGCCCACAAACGCAATCTTTTGCCCCGGCTTGGCAAACAGGTTGAGGTCCGTGAGCACGCGGGCGCCCGGCACGTAGGAAAAGTCCACGGCATGGAAGCGCACGTCGCCGGCAAGCGGGACCAAGCCGCACGTGAGCTCGGTGCCGTCGGCGGCCACCGCGCGGCCCGACTCATCAACGGCTGCCACGTCATGCAAGTGCCCGTACGCGCCCACGCCCTGGCCCTCGGGAATCTTCCACGCCCACGCGGCGTCGCCCGTCTGCACCAGCTCCACGCAGCCCTCGTCCACCTCGGGCTCAAGGTCCATAGCCGCAAACAGGCGCTCGGCACCGGCCAACGCGTTGAGCAAGAAGTTGCCGAGCTGCGTAAACTGGTTGATGGGCATGGCGGCCTGGCGCACAAAGACCAGGTAGCTTGCAAGTGCGCCCACATCGGCGAGCCCCTTGATGCAGAGCATGCCGCCCGCCACGGCGACGATGGCATAGTTGACGTAGCCAATCACGACGGTCATGGGCACCATGGAGTTGGCATAGCTCACGGCGGCGGTGCCGGTGCGGCGAAGCTCGTCGTTGCGGCAGGTGAAGCCGGCGACATTCGCTGCCTCACGGTTAAAGACCTTGATGACCTTTTGGCCCGAGACCATTTCTTCGATATATCCGTCCAAGTCGCCAAGCGATGCCTGCTGGGCGGCAAAGAAACGCTTAGAGCGCGCGCCCGAGTAGCGCGCATACAGCACAATGGCCGCATCGCACACGAGTGTGATAATCGTGAGCTGCCAGTTAAGGATGATGAGCATAGCCGTGGTGCCCACAACCTGAATGGCGGCCTGAATCACGTTGGCAAAGCTGTTGTTGAGCGCCTCGGAGACGGTGTCGACGTCGTTGGTGAAAAAACTCATGATGTCGCCCGAGCGCGTGCTGTCAAAATAACTGAGCGGCAGCGTCTGGATGTGCGCGAACAGGTCGCGGCGAATATCGGACACCACGTGTTGGGCCGCGCGCACCATAATCTGCGAGTAGCCCAGGGCCGAGAGCACGCCCGCAGCGTAGATGATCGCCGTCAGGATGACCTGCTTGGCGAGCAGTTCCTCCCCGCCCGTGGCCAAACCGTTAACGATGGGGCGCACCATGTAGGTGCCGGCGAGGCTCGCGATGGCGGCAACGGAGGCGAGCACGCCCACCGCGAGCAACGAGAACTTGGCATGCCCCATGTAGGAGAGCAAGCGGCGTACAGTGCGCTTGAGGTCGGCCGGGCGTGCTTGGGCTGCGGTCTTAGGCATGGCGCTCACCCCCTTCCAAGGGTGATCCGCATACGACGGAGGAAAACGGATCATTCGCGCAACCATCGTCGCTGCCGTCGCCGGCGTCCGCGTTCCTCGCAAACTCCATCTGCGAGGCATAAATCTCCTGGTATATGTTGTCGCCCGCTAGCAGTTCCTCGTGCGTGCCCACGCCGTGGACACGACCGTCGTCCAATACCACAATGCGATCGGCATCCATGACACTCGCGATGCGCTGGGCGATGATGAGCACGGTCGCATCGGGAATCCGAGCGATGTGCTCGCGAATCTTTGCGTCGGTCGCCATATCGACCGCGCTGGTGGAGTCATCAAAAATGAGCACGCGCGGATGCTTGAGCAGCGTGCGCGCGATGCACAGGCGTTGCTTCTGGCCACCCGAGACACCGGCGCCGCCTTGGCCCAACTCGCCGTCCAGCCCGCCGATGCGATCAAGGAACTCGTCCACGCACGCCGCGCGGCAAGCCGCGAGGAGCTCATCGTCCGACGCCTGCGGATTGCCCCACTGCAGATTCTCGCGCACGGTGCCCGTAAACAGCACGTTCTTTTGCAGCACAATGCCCACGGCGTCGCGTAGGGTCGCGAGGTCGTAGTCACGCACGTCACGTCCGCCCACAAGCACGGCGCCCTCGGTAGCGTCGTACAGGCGCGCAATCAGCTGCACAAGTGAGCTCTTGCCCGAGCCCGTGCCGCCGAGGATGCCCACCGTCGAGCCGCTCTCGATGCGAAGGTCGATATGCTCGAGCACATCCTCGGCTGCATCCGTGCGGTATTTAAAGGAAACGTCGCGAAACTCGATACTGCCGTCCGCTGGCGCCGCAATCGCGAGGTCTCCCGCGGGGTTGGCGATAAAGGGCTCCTCATCGAGCACCTCGGCGATACGGCCCACACTCGTAAGAGCGCGCGTGAGCAGCAAAAACACGTTGGAAATCATCATGAGCGAATTCATGATCAGCAGCACGTAGCTCATAAAGCCCGTGAGCGAGCCCACGCCCAGCTTGCCGGCGAGAATCATGCGGCCGCCAATCCACAGGATGGAGAGCGCAGCCACGTACATCGACAGCTGAAACACCGGCAGGTTGAGCACCGCGCTGCCAAAGGTCTTTGTCGCAGTGCGCGCGAGCTCGGTATTGACGGTGTCGAACTTGGCCTCCTCGTGCTCGGTACGAACGTAGGCCTTGACGGCACGCACGGCGGTGAGGTCTTCCTGTACCACGCCGTTGAGGTGGTCCATCGAGGTCTGGAGTTGGCGGTAGAGCGGGCTCACGCGATAGGTGATGACGCCCAGCACGATTGCCAGCACGGGCAAGATGATCGCAAAGACGGTGGCGAGCGGGCGCGACAGCATCAGCGCGTAGATAAGGCCGACGATAAGCGTCACCGGGCCGCGCACCATAGGGCGAAAGCCGTTGCCCACAGCATTTTGGATAACGGTGATGTCCGTGGTCATGCGGGTGACGAGCGAGCTGGCGTCGTAGTTGTCCAGGTTGCCAAAGGCGAGCGTTTGAATCTTTTTGTACTCGGCCTCGCGCAGGTTAGCGCCTAGGCCCGAGGCAACGCGGGCGGACGTGCGGGCATAACCCAAGCCCAGTACCAGCGAAAGCGCAGCGCACACCAACATGTACGCACCCTGTAGCAGCATGTAGTTGATATCACCCGCAGGCACGCCCACATCGATGATGTTGGCCATGATGACCGGGATAAACAGCTCGAGCACCGTCTCGACCGACACAAAGAACACGCCGAGGATGGCATCGCGACGGTATGCCCCTAGATAGGAAAACAGTATTTTGAGATTGCGCACGCAGGTTCAACCCCCATCAAACGTTGTTCGCAAATGCACGTATTATTGCGCGCCGAATAATGGTGTCAAGTATTCCGAAATCGTTTTCTGCAAGGTTAGCGCCGGCGGCGAGTTCTCGTGATGTGTGTCCATATTCACTCGGAATAATGGTGCGCGAGACTTTTTCGCTTCGGCGTCAACACAAACCTTGACTCTACAATCGTTGTAGGGTTTTCACTACACTGGTACGTAAACGAACCCAGCCAGAAAGCCCCGCCCATGGAACACGACCTCACACGCGGCAATGTCCTTAAGACCATCGCGGTCTTTGCCCTGCCCTATATGCTCTCGTACTTTTTGCAGATGCTCTACGGCATGGCCGACCTGTACATGATGGGGCAGTTTAGCGGCGCCGCCGGCATCACCGCCGTGGCAAATGGCGCTCAGACGCTCTATATGATTACCGTGGCACTCGTGGGCCTGGCCATGGGAACGACGGTGATCGTCGGTCTCGCCGTGGGCTCGCGCCGCTTCGACCGCGCCGAGACCGCCATCGGCAATACCATCACGCTCTTTATGGGCGTCTCGGTGGTGCTGGCCGCTGTCTTGCTCGCGCTGTGCCCGCAAATCGTGGCACTCATTGGCACGCCGGCCGAGGCGGTCGAAGGAACCGCCGCCTACCTGCGCATCTGCTTTGTCGGCATTCCGTTTATCGCCGCATACAACATCCTCTCGGCCATCTTTCGCGGGCTGGGCGATTCGCGCTCGCCTATGTACGTGATCGGCGTGGCATGCATCATCAACATCGCGCTCGATTTTCTGTTTATCGGGCACATGGGGCTCGGCCCCGTGGGCGCGGCACTCGGCACGGTGACCGCGCAGACGGCCAGCGTTGCCCTCGCGCTCGTGTGGCTTAAGAGCCGCCGCACGAACATCCACGTTAAGCGCAGCGACCTGCGCCCCCAGCCCGAGGTGCTCGGCAGTATTCTTAAGATCGGCGTGCCCGTGGCCGTGCAGGACGGCTGCATCCAGGTGGCGTTTATGTTTATCACCGTCATCGCCAACCACCGCGGCTTGGTCGACGCCGCCGCCGTGGGCCTGGTCGAGAAGATGATCAGCTTCTTGTTCATTGTGCCGAGCTCCATGGGCGCCACCGTCAGCGCACTCACGGCGCAAAACGTCGGCGCGGGCAAGGGTGACCGCGCGCGTCAGGTACTCAAAGATGCCATGACGATCTCGGTGGTGTACGGCTGCCTGATCACGGCGCTGATGTGGCTGGTGGCACCGGCGTTTATTGGCTTTTTTGCCAAGGACGCCGCGGTGGTCGCCGCCGGCACCGGCTATATGCGCAGTTATATTTTCGACGCGATTTTTGCCGGCATCCACATTTGCTTTAGCGGCTTTTTCGCTGCATACGGCAAGAGCTATATCGGCTTTGCGCACAACGTGCTGGCCGTGGCGCTCATTCGCGTGCCAGGCGCGTGGCTGCTGTCGAACGCCTATTCCGATACGTTGTTTCCCATGGGCATCGCCTCGCCGTGCGGATCGATTTTGTCGGCGGTCATCTGTGTTGTCGCGTTTACCGTGCTCAACCGGCGCGGGGCTTTTGACAAGTTGGTGGCGTAGCGGGGCGACACAGGCTGGCACCTCTCCCCTGCTTTTTACCGAAAGGAGCGATCCTGTGACCGACACGCCAAGTGAACATACTGAGGGCCTGCTCCGCATTGGCGAGATTGCGCGCCTGTTTAACCTGAGCGTGGGCACGCTACGTCATTACGAGCAGATGGGCTTGCTGGATCCGGCGCACATCGATCCGGCAAGTGGATACCGCTACTACGGATCGCGGCAGCTCTCCACCCTCAACACCATCAGTCATCTGCGTGTTCTCGACTTGCCGCTCACACAAATCCGTGAGTTTGTGACCACGCGCGATGTGGACCTCATGCAGCGGCAGCTGGCGCAGCAGCAGGAGCTCATCGAGCGCAAGCGCCGCGAGCTGGAGCGCGTGTCGCGCAAGATCGACAACCGGCTTGCCCTGCTTCACGATGCCCTGAACACCGAGCTCGATACCATTTGCACAATCGATGCGCCCGAGCTTCGCTGCGCCGTATTGCGCGAACGCGTCAAGCCTACCGACGCCTATGCGCTGGAGTGGCAGATTCGTCAGCTGCAGAAGGGCCAGCACGAGACCTTTGTCTTTCTGGGCAACTTAGGCGTCGGGATTAGCGCCGTGCGCCTCGCCGCCGGCGACTTTGACGGCTACGACGAGGTCTTTATGCTGCTCGATGACACGGACGATTACCTGGGCGATGTCGAAGTACGTCCCGCCGCGCGGTGTCTGACGGTCAGCTTCCGCGGCACGCACGGTCAGGCGGCCCCGCGCTATGAGCGCTTACTCGATTACATGCACGAGCGCGACCTGTCCCCCGCCGGTCCCTCGCGCGAAATCGCCCTCATCGACGACATCATCAGCGACGACCCAGGGGCGTATGTGACGAGGATCGCGATACCGGTCCGCTAATCACTACCATTTATCGAGCAATTCCATCCATTTACCTTAATCCGAATTAGATTGTATTATGTAGCAAATAAAATGACAGCATATTGCCCCCCATAGGCAGGAGACATTATGCCCAGAGTTCAATCACGTCGCTCGTTTCTTCTCGGCCTAGCCTCGATCATCGGCTTATCCGCGTCACGCCCAACAAGAGTATTCGCTGCCGACTCAAACTCATCCGTCGCTTTTACATCAGACCTAGCACAAGACTACGCGCTTTCCCTGTTGCCCATCGTCGACGGATCCGCGAACTTAGAGATCGAGCAAATCGTTCCCGTATGCCAACAAATCGGCCTTATCTGTGGCTATGAAATCAGTGTCACAAGGGAAGGAAGCCCTTACGGTTATTTAATACTTGACGCATCATATCCTGGGCTTCTGAAGGAGATAACCCTCGGCGATACCATTCTTCCGATTTCAGCTTCTCTATCAAACGCCATTTCAACTTATTCCGGCCAACAGGCCACAAACCCAACCGTACTAATTTCGTACAACGATATTGAATATGGAACTTTGGTGCCAGGAACTAGAGACTGTGTAACCAACTATAACAATATACGGTCTGTCCCGATTGTCACCGAAAAGGGTATAGCACCTCAAAGCAATAACCCAACTTCATGGAATGCAGTCATTATCAATGAAGATGACTTGATGTTGCATTTCCAAATAGACGATTTAAACGGAATACCGTTCCGAGGAGTCTCGGAATCATTAGTTGAAGCCCGCACTAATAAGTATGCATGCGTCGTTTCTGCCTTGTACGCTGTATCAATGCATTACGGTCTCACCAGTTCAAACGCTAATCAATTTAATCCCGATTATTATAAAGAAATATGGAACGTCACTGGCACAACAACGTATAAGACCAATGATCAGGGCGTCGAGTACGGAAGCACGATCATCCCAGATGGAATTGTTCCGTTTAAAAGTCTTGCCGCTCAAAAGGGTAGAGCACTTAATACTCAATTTTTCGGTTATCAGCCTCAATTCGCTCAGTACAGAGCAACTATCGATCAAGGGAATATCGGCTTGTATCATATGTGGATCAACAGCCGAAACAGTGAAGGATCCGTCGAGCTATCAGGTCATACAGTCACGGTAACTGGCTATTTTACTGGGCATAATGGAAGCTCTGGCATCGAACTGCAGTGGCTCGAAGTATTCGACGGATGGAACACTTATCCCCGAGCGATTAACTATGCAACGCCCAATATGGTCAAATTGAACGGAACAGTCTTTTGGTAGACCGGATGGCACCATCAAAATGCTATGGCACCACGGCCTTTGCCCTGGTTACGATATTGGTGATTTTCGCTATGTTTGCATCCGTTTCTTCATGCACAGATAGAGCCCGCTATAGCGGAGGAGATGATTACCTTGTCTTTGGAGCCGGCAGCGTTCATTCTATTGAGGGAACGGAACTCGTAATCCAAACAGACAACAGTCCCCGCTACACCGACGCTGGAAAGCAAACCCGGATTACATTCCCCTCATCTGGCCGAATCAAAGACAAGCTTTCCCAAATCAAAGTTGGGACAAGAGTTTCCTACTCACGCTTTGAGTCGGTAGACGCATCTGGATCATACGAGGGAAACGATATCGAAATTGAACAGGCAAACACTATAAGGAGATGTTGAGGAACTGAGCCTCTGCGCAGCTCCTCAACAAATCATTATGCCTCCGGGACCCTACCCGTCGCCAAAATCTGTTCAAGTGCCGCCTCATCCAACACGGGTACACCCAGCTGCTCGGCCTTGGTGAGCTTGGAGCCCGCCTTGGGGCCGGCGACCAGATAGCTCGTCTTCTTTGAAACACTACCCGAGACCTTGGCGCCGAGCACCTTGAGCGCCGCGCCCGCCTCGTCGCGGGTGCGGTTGACGAGCGTGCCGGTGAGCACAAACGTCAGGCCCGCGAGCGGCTGGGCGTCGGCGAGCTCGCCCGCTACGCCGGCATCGGCCGCGGCTTGCGCATGCGCGGCGCCCAGGTCGACCTCGAGCGAAAGGCCCGCCTGGCGCAGACGTTCCAGCACGGCAAGGTTCTCGGGCACGGCCAGGAACTGCTTGACGCTCGCCGCGATCTTGGGACCGATGCCCTCGCACTCGGCGATGTCCTCTTCGCTCGCCAAGATAAGCTTGTCAATCGACAGGAATCGCTCGGCGATAACCTCGCCCACGCTCTTGCCCACGTGGCGGATACCCAGGGCAAACAGCACGCGACCGAGCGGCTGGCTCTTGGACTTGTTGAGCTCGGCGATGATTTTCTCGGCCGTCTTGTGGCCTACCGGAATGGGATCGCCCTTCTTGACGCCCTTTTTGCTGTTGGAGCTTGCATAGGTGCGGCCCGTGTCTAGACCTGCGATGTCATCGACCGTGAGCTGGTAGAAGTCTGCGACGTCGTGAATCAGCCCAGCGGCGATCATCTTGTCGACAATCTCGTCGCCTAGTCCGTCGACGTCCATGCAGCCGCGGCTCACCCAGTGAAGCAGGCGCTCCTTGAGCTGCGCGGGGCAGTCGATGGAGACGCAGCGGTAGGCAACCTCGCCATCCTCGTGGACCACGGGGCTACCGCACACGGGGCAGACCTCGGGCATGTGCCAGTCGACCGAATCGGCCGGGCGTTTATCGAGCACCGGACCTACGACCTCGGGAATCACGTCGCCCGCCTTGTGCACGATGATAGTGTCGCCCTCGCGCACGTTTTTGCGACGGATCTCGTCGATGTTGTGCAGCGTTGCGCGCGCGATTGTGGAGCCGGCGACCGTCACCGGGTCGAACTCGGCGACCGGCGTGAGCACACCGGTGCGGCCCACCTGGATGCGAATTTCGCGCAGGACGGTCTGCTTTTCCTCGGGCGGGAACTTAAAGGCAATGGCCCAGCGCGGTGCGCGGGCGGTAAAGCCCAGGTCAAGCTGTTGCTGGAAACTGTCCACCTTTACGACCACGCCGTCGATGTCGTAATCCAGGTCGCCGCGGTGCTCGAGGGCCTGGGCGCAGAACTCGTGAACCTCGGCGGGTGTGGCGCAACGGGCAACGTTAGGGTTGACGCTGAAGCCGGCGCTACGCAGCCAATCGAGGAACTCGCGCTGGCTGTGGACGTGCAGCGGATCGGTATCGGCGATGGCGTAGATAAAGGTGGCCAGGTCGCGGCGCGCCGTGACCTTGGGATCCTTTTGGCGCAGGCTGCCGGCGGCGGCGTTGCGCGGGTTGGCGAAGGGGTCGCGCCCCTCGGCATCGGCCTCTTCATTCAGGCGGACGAAGCTGCCCTTGGGCATATAGACCTCACCGCGCACCTCGATGGTGCGCTCGCGGTCGGCGCCCATGTGGGCGAGCGCCGGCTCGGACAGGTGCATGGGCACATCCTTGATGGTACGGACGTTGAGCGACACGTCCTCCCCCGTGGTGCCGTCGCCGCGCGTGGCGGCGCGCACAAAGGTGCCGTTTTGATAGGTAAGCGCGACGCCCAGGCCGTCAATCTTTAGCTCGCAGGTATAGGTGACGCTGCCGGCACCGAGTGCATCCTCGGTGCGCTGGAGCCATGCGTCGAGCTCGTCCAGATCCATGGCATCGTCCATGGAATACATGCGCGCCATGTGCGTGACCGGCGTAAACTGCTCGCTCACGTAGCCGCCCACGCGCTGGGTATAGCTGTCGGGCGTTACCAGATCGGGGTAGGTCGCCTCGATTTCCTGCAGCTCAACGAGCATTTTGTCAAAGGCGGCGTCCGTGATCTCGGGCGCATCGAGCATGTAGTAGCGATAGGCGTGGTAGTCGAGCTCGTGGCGCAGTTCGGCCGCGCGCGCTGCCGCCTGGGCACGGGCGTCGGTCGGTGCGGTGGCTTCCGCGGTCGTGGGCGTTTCGGTATCGATGTCCACGCCGTCACCAAACAGGCTCGATTGCTCCATAGCGGCACTCCTTCGCTCGATTTCAAACGGATACAAGAGTACCACCGGTCGCGATGGAGCCAAATCGCCCTTTCCAACCGCACCGAATCGGCAGCCGCCAGACCGGGGTGGGTCGCGCAATCAAACCATGCCCTTGCCATTTCCAAATGATCCGTTTTCCTCCGTCCCCAACGGATTAATAAGAAAAGAGGGGCTGTCCCGCGTTGATGGGACAGCCCCTCTGGCTTCGGCATGTGCGAAATGGCTCGTTAGTAACCCTGGCCGTAGCCCTGACCCTGGCCCTGCTGGCCCAGCAGCTCCTCCAGGTACTGGCGCAGCTGCTCGTCGGTAATACCGCCGTTGCCGGTGTCGGTCGAACTGTCGTCCTGCTGCTGGTTCTGCAGCTCCTCATCGGAGCCCAGCTCGACGGTGACCTTCTTCTCTTCCTTGCCGCGCATGAGCGTGATCTCGACCTTCTCGCCCACCTCGTGGCTGCGCAGCGCGATGATCAGGCCATCGGCGCTCGTAATCTCGTCGTCGCCCAGCTTGGTAATGACATCGCCCTTTTGGATACCAGCCTTAGCAGCAGGACCATCCTCAACGACGCTCGCCACATACGCGCCGCTATCGGTGCTCAGCTTGTTGGTGCGGGCGTTGAGCGCATTGACGCTCGAAAGCGTGGCGCCCAGGTACGGGTGCACCGGCGTCTTGCCGTCGATGATCTGGTCGGCAATGTTCTTGGCATAGTTGACCGGAATGGCAAAGCCCACGCCCGAGCTGGAGCCCGAATAGCTCTCGATAAGCGAGTTGATACCCACCAGCTCACCGTTGTCGTTGACGAGCGCGCCGCCGGAGTTGCCCGGGTTGATGGCGGCATCGGTCTGGATCATGTTGGCATAGATGGTGTTGCCGCTGGTAGAGCTCATGGCCGTGGAGCGATACAGCGCCGACACAATGCCCGTAGAGACAGACTGTTCGTTACCGAACGGCGAACCGATTGCCATGACCCACTCGCCCACGTTGAGCTTGGAGGAATCACCGATCTCGATCGGCGTGAGCTTGGAGGCGTCGGCGTCCTTGAGCTTGATGACGGCCAGGTCGCTCGAGGCATCGTTGCCCACGAACTCGGCCTCGTACGTGGTTCCGTCGTCCATGGTAACCACGTACTGGTCATAGCCGTCGACCACGTGGTTGTTGGTGAGGATGTGGCCCTCGGTATCGAGCACCACGCCCGAACCGACGCTGCCCGAGTTGTCCGACTCGTCGGCAGACTGCGAAAGCGAGCCATTCTGGCTGCCGCTCGAAGTGGCGGTGATGGAAACCACGGAGGGCAATGCCTTGGCAGAAACGGCCTCGGCCAACGTGGTGTCCTCGGAGTCGATGGTGATCTTTTGCGTCGACGAACCCGAAGCACCCGCCGTCACGGCATTCTTTCCGCCGCCAATGTTGAGCGTGCCGCTCATAATGAGCGCGATGACCAGCAGGGCGCCGCAGGCGCAGCCGGCAAGCGCCGTAATAAAGATCGGCAGCTTTTTGGTCTTGGTCTTGACCACCGTGTGCTTGTTTACAACCTGCTGACCACCCAGCGGCTTTCCGGTCTGCGTGTCGTAGGCCTGCACGTAGGGAATGTTGCTACCGGCAGGCGTCGACTCCACCTGCACGCGCGGCTGCTGCTGGGTCTCGCCGGCGTTGCCCGCATCCTGGGGACGCTGGGAATCGTACTCGCTCATAGCTGCGATCCTTTCGTCAAATAACCAAAGGCCCGCCAAACATGTGGCGGGCCATCATTGTTCACGTTGAGTTGTACCCCAATATGCGGGCGTACGTGTATGAGAACGCAATCTTTTAGGAAGGCTTAAGTTCTGCCGCAGACCCGAAAGGAATCCGTACCTGCGTCAAAACCACCACAAAAGTGCCTGTCCCCTTTGTGGTGGAAATCTAGTCCTTAAACAGATAGCCCACGCCGCGGACGGTGGTGATGTGCGCCGCGATCTGCGGGCCCACCTTGGAGCGGATGCGTCGAATGTGCACGTCGACGGTGCGCGTGCCGCCGCAGTACTCAAAGCCCCACACGCGGTGCAGCAGCACCTCGCGGCTGTAGGCGCGGTTGGGATGCGTCGCCAAAAAGCTCAGCAGCGAGTACTCCATCAGCGTCAGGTCGATGGGCTCGTTATCGAGCGTCACCTGGTAGGTGGCCAAGTTGATCTCGAGGTTGTCGATGTTGAGCACATCGTCGGCGGTGACGGTCTCCTCCTCGCCCATCAGACGCTGCGCGCGAGCCTTGAGCTCGTTGGGCGTCGCCGTGGGGCATACAAAGTCGGCATGCGCGTGATTTGGCAGGCGAAGGGTGCCGAGCGCCTCGTCGTCGACGATCACCAGCATGGGAACGCCGCCGCGATCGTCAAGCCACTTGGCAATCTGATCGATGCGATCGCTGCGGATGCCATCGGAGTCGAGGATCAGCAGGTCAAAGTCGTGCGCCGCAGTCGGCGAATCGGGGGTTGCCAGGCTCACCTCGACACCCAGGGTGGTCGTCAAGCTGCGGGCAAACTCGTGGAAGCGCGTCGTGCGCGCCATGAACAGGGCACTCTTTTCGGACATATCGGCCTCCAAAGAAATGAGCTCAATCGTACTGGAACAAGTCAGCGCGATTAGGAGTTCGCCAGGTAGTGCTTGATCTCCCACTCGGTGATCGTAGACTCAAACTTATGCCACTCGTCGCGCTTCTTTTTTAGGAAGAAACTGTGGATGTGCTCGCCGAGAGCATCCTTCATAAACTGCGAGTCCTCAAACACATCGAGCGCCTCTTTGAGCGAGCGCGGCAGCGGCGTGTAGCCGGCCTCGAGCATCTGACGGTCGGTAAGCTTGAGCGTCTCGGCCGTGGCCTCGGGCGGGAGCTCCAGCTTGCGCTCGATGCCGTCCAGACCAGCCGCCAGCGTGACGGCGTTGACCAGATACGGATTGGCCATGGGGTCGGGGCTGCGAAGCTCGATGCGCGTGGACAGCTGCTTGCCGGGCTTGTAGACCGGGATGCGGACCATGCTCGCGCGGTTGCGCAGGCCCCACGTGGCGTACTGCGGCACGGAGTCGCCGCCCGTGGTGATGCGCTTGTACGAGTTGACCGTGGGGTTGGTGATAGCGCTGATCTCGCGGGCATGCGCCAGAATGCCGGCCATATAGTGCTTGGCGATATCGGAAAGATGGTACTTCTCGTCGTCCTCGCCCCAAAAGACGTTGTTGCCGTCGTGGTCGAATAGCGACTGGCACAGGAACATAGCACTGCCGTCCTCGCCTGCCAACGGCTTGGGCATAAAGGAAGCGTGGCAACCGCTCTCGTAGGCCTGCTGCTTAATGATGAGTTTGGCCGTGGTGATGGCGTCGGACATGCTCAGGGCCTCGGCGTGGCGCAGGCTCATGCCGTGCTGCGAGCGGCCGGCGGCGTGGAAGGTGTACTCCACGGGTACGGACATCTTCTCGAGCGTGAGGACCGTGTTGCGACGCAGGTCGCGAGCGGCATCGCTCACCGAAAGATCGAAGTAGCCCACGTTGTCGAGCGGCTCGGGGGTGTGCTCGTCGGGGAAGTAGTAGTACTCCAGCTCGGCGCCCACGTTAAGCAGATAGCCAGCCTTCTCGGCCTTATAGAACATGCGGCGCAGGGCGTCGCGCGGGTCGCCGGCAAACGGCTTGCGATCGGGAGTGCACACGTCGCAGAACACGCGGGCGACGCCGTTATGGCTCGGGCGCCACGGCAAAATCTGGAAGGTCGAAGCATCGGGAAACGCCAGCATGTCAGCTTCCTCGGGCGTGGCAAAACCCTCGATGGCGGAGCCGTCAAAGCCGATACCCTCCTCAAAAGCGACCTCGAGGTCCTCGGGGCTAATGGCAAAGTTCTTGAGGCGGCCGAGAATGTCGACAAACCACAGACGCACAAAGCGGATGTCACGCTGCTCTACGGAGCGGAGTACGTAATCGATGTTCTGCTGGTTCATGTCGCTCCCCTTTCTTTCGGGCGGGTTTCGACTGGTCTATAACGCAGATACTATCGCAGAAAAATGTTTCCGCAGGGTTAAAGCGTATCAAGCGCTCAAAAAACGTGCGCGAACAGGCAGTTGCGAACGAGCGGTTAGCGCGAGGTTGAGGCGCGGTGTTCGATGTGGCCGGGGATCTCGATGCGTTTGGGCGCCAGCTTTGCGGCCTCGCCCACGGTGGTGGTAACGACGTCGATGCGCTCGGAAAGGCGCTCGACTACGCGCTCGGCAATGGTGAGGGTGTCCTGCGCGGCCGTGGTGACGCCGCCAAAGAGCACATGGTTCCAGGGGTAGTCGTCAAACGTCGCGATCTTGAGCCCCGCCGGCAGCGAGGGACCAAGCTGCGCCAGCGCCTCGGTCAGACGCAGGAAAACCAGGCCGTTGACGGCGATAAGGCCGAGCCTTTTGCCCGCGTAGTCGCGGATGGTCTTGTCCAAACGGCCAACGCCCGTGGCACCGCCATCGGCCAGGGTGACGACCTCGCCCGCAAGGCCACGGCGCGAAAGCTCGTCGGTAAAGGCCTCGGCGCGCTCGCGACGCACGGGGCTGTCGTCGCTTGCCTCGGTGAGCAGGCACAGGCGCTCGCTGCCAGCGGCGGCGAGCTCGTCTACCAAGCCAGCGACCAGCTCACGGTTGTTAGATGTCACTAGATCGACACCGCCGTCGGCAACGTCGCGGTCGAGCAGCACAACAGGCAGACGTCCCGCTGCCGCGGCAATCGCCTCGTCATTGCCTCCGCAGGTGTTGACGACCAGGCCGTCCACGCCGGCATCGATAAGCCTGGTGAGCGACTCCGCTTCCTTAGCGGGGTCGTTGCCGCTAATGGCCGTCATGAGCGAGCAGCCGCGCGCGGCGGCGCTGACGGAAAGCCCTTCGAGCATGGCGCTGGAGAACGGGTTGGCGATGTCGGCCAGGATCACGCCGATGAGGTTGGTGCGCGAGCTGCGCAGATTGCGCGCGGCGGCACGCGGGCGATAGCCGGTGCGCTCGATAACCGCCGCGATGCGAGCACGGGTTTCCTCGGTCATTTGCCCGGGGCGGTTGTTGAGGTAGCGCGAGACCGTGGCCGGACTCACGCCCGCCTCGGCGGCAATGTCCTTGATTCTCATCTGCGCCATAACGCACCCCGTTTCCCAATTGTCGGCGATCTGAGCCATTTTAGGCATTTTTTAAAAATCTCGGTTGCAAAACGCTGTAGGTGAGTATACTACAACTCGAAACGAAACCGATTTCGTAAACCGATTTCGGCGAGCGTTGGCACGCAGGTGCAAAGACGCACCCTACCGTCTTGGCACCTGCGTGCCAACGCCATATCAAAGGTGTACGCACGAGTAAAAGGAGCTGCGCGACCATGGGTAAAACGGTTCTTACCTTCGGCGAGATCATGATGAGACTCTCACCCAAAGACCACCTGCGTATTGAGCAGGCAACCGAGTTTGACGTCCGCTACGGCGGCGCCGAGGCCAACACCGCTCTTTCCCTGGCCTACCAGGGCGACAAGGCCGCTTACGTCTCCGTTGTCCCGGCCAACCGTCTGGGCGAGTGCGCTCTGCGTTCGCTGAAGGCCTACGACGTCGACACCACGCGCGTCGTGCGTCAGGGCGACCGCCTTGGCTCCTATGTGTTTGAGGTCGGTGCCTCGCAGCGCGGCAACGGCTGTGTCTACGACCGTAAGTTCTCTGCCATCAACATGGCCAAGCGCGACGTCTTTGACTGGGACGAGATCCTCAAGGGCATCGATGTCTTCTATTTCTCCGGCGTGACCCCCGCCGTCTCCGATGAGATGGCCGCCGCCTGCAAGGATGCGCTCGCCGCCTGCCGCGCCAAGGGCATCACCACCGTGTGTGACGTGAACTATCGCGGCAAGATGTGGTCGCCCGAGAAGTCGCAGGCCACCATGAGGGAACTCCTGCCGCTCGTCGACATCTGCATCGCCAACGACGAGGATGCGCCTGCTGGCCTCGGTATGACCTGCGTCTCTGGCTCCCTTGCCCACGGCATCGAGGAGCGCGACACCTATGTCGAGATGGCCCGCCAGATCTGCGCCGAGTACGGCTGCAAGAAGGTCGCCTCGGTCGTCCGCAACATCTCCTGCGTCGAGCGCTCCATCTGGATGGGCATGCTCTTTGAGGCCGAGAGCGGCGAGCACTGGTTCTCCCCTGCTCACGACGTGCACGTACTCGAGGGCGTTGCCGCCGGCGACGCTTTCAACGCCGGCCTCGTCCATGCCCTCATCAACGACTTTGACCCGCAGGACGCTGTCAACTACGCGATTGCAGCCTCGATCCTCAAGCTCACTATCAAGGGCGATTCCAACTTGGTGACCGCAGACGAGATCGCAGCCGTGGCATCAGCCGCCGACGGTGGCACTCGCGTCGCACGCTAGTCCGTCTCCATTCCGCGGGCCGCAGCTTTCCAATCCCATACCTCTGCGGCCCGCTCCCCGATTCCTCCGGCCGGGCAAAACCACCAGTCCCATTCCGGTTTTGCCTGGCATTCCCTACATGACTGGTCGAGCAGCCGGTTTTGGAATTGCTTGAACCCCAAGCAGTGCCTCCGATAACCAATCCAAAATCGGCTCCTGACCAGCACATTTGGCAATCACGCGCCCATGCGCGCCACACATCGAAAGGAACATCATGTTCGATCAGTTCTACACCACGCTTGAGTCCCTGGGCATCGTGCCGGTCGTTGTGCTCGACAAGGTCGAGGACGCCGCTCCGCTCGCCCACGCCCTTATGGCAGCTGGCATGAAGTCCGCCGAGGTCACCTTCCGCACCGCCTGCGCCGCCGAGTGCATCGCCGCTATGGCCGAGGCCGAGCCCGAGATGTGCGTTGGCGCCGGCACTGTCCTGACCGTCGAGCAGGTCGAGCAGGCCCGCGCAGCCGGTGCCAAGTTCATCGTCTCCCCGGGTTACAACGAGGACGTCGTGAAGCACTGCATCGACATCGACCTGCCCGTCCTTCCCGGCACCGTGACCCCCTCCGAGGTCACCGCAGCCGAGAACCTGGGCCTCAAGGTCACCAAGTTCTTCCCCGCGTCCCAGTATGGCGGCCTGAACACCATCAAGGCCCTCGCCGCTCCGTTTGTCGGTCACCGCTTTATGCCTACCGGCGGCGTGAGCACCGCCAACGTCGAGGAGTACCTGAGCTCCTCCGCCATCATCGCCTGCGGTGGCACCTGGATGGTCAAGCCGGCCCTGTTTGCCGACGGCGACTTCTCCAAGGTCGAGCAGATCGCCCACGAGGCCATGGACGTCGTCAAGAAGGTCCGCGGCTAGGTTTAGCTCTCTATCGTGAAAGGGGGCGTGCCCTAAACCTCGCCCCTTTTCTTTTAAAGCGGCTCGGAAGCGCGCCGTTTCCGTCACGAACAAGAACCGAAAACGTCTTGTATGCTGATAGAACGTGACGGAAGCGACACGCCTCCAAGCCGCTTTGCCTACTCGGCTGGCCGTCGCGCTCAACTAAGCCACTTCGACAAAAGCCGAGCCACCAAAACAGCTGCGGTGCCGTCTGGAGGAATGGACCCTTGCTTCTGGTCTTTTCCTCCAAGCGGCGCCGCAGCTTTGTGCCCCGGTTACGCCCCAACGCAGTTGCGGTGAAATAGAGAGAGGGGTTGGGCAGGACCTGGTGAAATAGGGACTGTTTGCGCCACCTAGGCCGCAAAACAGTCCCTATTTCACCGCAACTTATATGGGGATTGATTAGATGGCCGAGTCTTTGGACAGCTCAAAATAGTCGGGATGCAAGGCGATAACCGGGCCCTGCTCCTCGGGCATCAGGTGCAAGTGCGTCTCTGCCAGATAGCTCGCCGCATCGGTATCGCCCCTCTTAATGGCCTCGAGAATCCGGCGATGCTGCCGACGAATCGGCTCCCAATCCAGGTCCTGCGACACCATACGCAACCAGTTGTATCGCTCAAAATGTGTGTTGACGCTCTTCATCCAATCCCACAACATGTGACGGCCGGCAATCTCAAAACACGTCTCATGGAACAGGTTGTCCAGATCGAAAAAGCGACGCGTTTCGCTATGGTCGAGCGACTCGGACTCGGCAAGAATCTGCTCGAGCCGCTGCTTTTGCTCGGGCGTAGCAGCCGAACAGCATTTAATAAGCACGCTTCTCTCGAGCTTCTCGCGCAAGAAACAGGCGTTCTCGGCGCGCTCCATGCTGATTTTTGAGACATAGGTGCCGCTTTTGGGACGCGTTTCCACCAGCTCCTGCTCACGCAGGCGCACAAAGGACTCGCGAATGGGCGTGCGCCCGATTCCCGTCTCCTTTTCCAGACCAATCGCCGAAAGGCGCGTGCCGGGCTTGAGCTCGGCATAGATGATCTTGGAGCGCAATGCGTTGTACGCCTGGTCTTGCAGGCTCTGATAATGCTGATGCTGTTCCATAAAGCCCTCGGATGAAGCCCACGGTTTGTCGAATACCACCATGCAATACTATCGCATCCCCCGCCCCCTCATAAGTTGCGGTGGAATAGTTCCTGTTCAAGGCCTTCAGCAGCAAAAACAGGAACTATTCCACCGCAACTTCCAACAGTCTTTTTGGGACGTGGCTTTTTTGGCTACCCTGAGCCGCAGGTCGGCCCCTTGCCACAAAAGGGGCCCATCTACTACGTTAACGCGGAGAGCCCAGACCATGCTGAAAAGTGCGAAAACAAAACCGCAGGTAGACAGCTTGTCGATTTTCGAAAAAGCCGGCTATGGTTGACCTCTGCGGCTTAAACGTAGTAGATAGGCCCTATTCGTGGCACAACACTACTCCATCCCAAATTGGCACCCTGAGCCCTCGTGAGTTGCCAACAAGCTGTTCGCCCAGCGCTTTATCCGCGCGGCATTCGGAAAATAGCACCACCGTAAGAACCCGCGAACAGCGCTATACGTTGCTATATCTCACTATACTTTGCTATATCTTGCTATACTTTGCTATATCTTGCTATATCTTGAGCAAAGGTGGCTCACATGCAAACAAACCCTTTTAAGCCCACAGCAGGTAAAACACCTCCCACGATTATCGGCCGCGAAGATGTACTTGAAGAATTCAGTGAAGGCCTCACCAACGGGCCTGGTGCCCCTGGGCGCCTAATGCGCATAGCCGGCGTCCGTGGAACGGGCAAGACGGTCCTCCTTGACGAGTGCTCACGTTTGGCGCAAAGCCGTGGCTGGACGGTCATAAAAGAGGTCGCAACCGAGGGACTTTGCCAGCGCATTCTCGAACAGCTGCAGCCCAAATTCCAGGCCAAACACGCCAGATTTGAGCCCACCGTAGCTGGCATATCCATCGGCAGCATAGATATTGAGCGAATCGGCCCATCGCTACGCGACGCCATGAGACAGACAATATCCAAGAATGGAAATGGCCTGCTCATCACTCTCGACGAGGTTCAAGACGCAGAGCTCGATGAGGTCCGAACGCTCTCCATTGCGATTCAGCAGGTTATCGGCGAAGACCTTGATATCGCCTTTGTTTTTGCTGGGCTGCCTTCGATGATTGAAAGCATCATCAACGGAAAGACACTTACGTTTTTGCGCCGTGCCCTCCCCTTTGACCTGAAGGCTGTGGCAGTAACCGAAGTGTCGTACTCCCTCGAGGAAACCATTGAAGCGTCTGGCATGGAGTTGCAGCCAGGTATTGCCGGCCAACTTGCCGAGGCAACGCAAGGTTATCCTTTCATGATCCAACTCGTTGGATACTACGCATGGCAGTTGGCAAGACGCGCGCACACAGCGATTATTGGAGAAGAAGAAGCCGAGCGTGGCATTGCAACGGCACGCGAACGCTTCTGTGCCATGGTGATTGAGCCCGCGCTACAGCGCATTCCGCCCACGTGCATCGCTTATCTGCTGAGCATGGCATCTTTGGGACAGACGAGCTCGACCAGCATGGTTGCCGATGCCCTAAACAAAACGCCTCAACAGGTGAGTTCCGTCCGCAGCCGCCTGTTAAGAGAATCGATTATCGAGGCTCCCTCGTACGGCAAGGTCTCATTTGCCATCCCCTACATGCGCGACTACCTCTACGAGCACAAAGCCGAACTGGAAGTTGAACTGTAGAAACGGCAACTGCCCTGCAAGACGAAAACCGTTTTCGTACGGATTTAAAGCAGACGTAAACGATTTTCGTCTTGATTTGCGTACGGAATTAAGACGTAAATTGCGCTTTCGTACGCTTATTACCAGACGCAAATTGTTTTCGTCCGGCCATGCGTCCCCAATCTAGACGAAAAGAGCCCCGAGCTCGAATCGGGGCTCGATGTAAGTTCTAGGGTGTCAGAAGTTACATCAGTCGCTTACGACCGCTCTGTCTATCTCTCCGAGCGGGACGGGCGCCGATGCCCTGATCTCTGCCATGTCGAGGTGCGAGATCAAATCCTTGGCGCGCTCGCCGGAGTGGTATGCCTTGTTCGGCGCCACCTTCCTGTAGAGCTTCTTGAGCTTCGTCTTCCCCTTGTTGCCCGGCGGCATCTCCGTCTCAGGTGGCAGCCCTAGGAAGGACAGGACGCCGGGCAGGTCGCACAGCATCACGTCCTCGATGTCGGCCTTGGCCGCCAGGTCGACGACTCTCTGCGCTGTCGGCGAGATGTTCGGGGTGCTGCTACCGCCCGCTGGTTCGGAAGCTGGCGGGCAGTAGCGGCAGTAGCGGTGTGGCTCGATAGGCCCGAATATCCGTAAGGAAGGTGCTCGCTCTCATATGTGCTGATATGCCTCGCCTCGCGAACCTTGGGATGCTTCCTGAGGTAATCCCTCAATTCGAGCCACTCTTTATGCTCATAACGCTTCGAAATCGTTTCCCCGTCGACAGTTTCCTTCACATAATGGTATGTTCGAACGCCTTCGAACTTGCCGAACCCGTTCTCGACGCTGAAGTTTCTGAACCAGCGCGAAAACCCATTCAGGTCCATGAAGTTGACTTGGGGATGCCTGTCTTTCGTTCGTTCGAATGAGTGGACGAGCGGAGTGCCTTTGACTTGTTCCAGGCCGAAGGCTTCCATTTCGCGGGCCTGCTCCTTTTTCCAGAATTCGAGATACGACGTCAGCGTCTCGCTTATCGAGATCCTCCACACGCTTTTCTTGCTTTTGGGCGAGCGAACGCTTCGATCGGCCGCGAACTGCTGCTCAATGAGGATGCTTCTGTTCTCGACGGAGACATCGGACCACGTCATCCCGAGGGCTTCTGCCCTTCTCATGTCGGTGTCGAGCATGAGCATCACGCATGTGATGTGCGCGTCCGGTTCTCGATTGAGTAGGATGTCGAGTAGGCGAGCGGCGTGATGGTTCCTTCGCGGTTGTCGTGGAACTTTTTTGCGTACGAGCCGACGGTGTCCCTCGATTTTTGGACGTAGGTGCCGCTGTTGAGTTCTGCCTTGTAGGCTTCGAGTGCGGCGTCGACCTCTCGGCTTTTGGTGGTATGTATGGTCTGCCACGGCGAATAGCGGTATTTGCCCGTGACCGGATCCTTGCCGAGGCTGTGACGGTAGCGCCACGTGTATTTGTCGCGGCGTTGCTTCGTTCCTTTGCCTATGACGAGAGGTCGGTCGTTCATCGTGTTCCTTGCCTGAAGTGCCTGAGAATCGCGCTCGGTTGCGCGGAATGGCGCAAAGGGCTGGGGCGGGTGGGCATTACCCTTGGTGGTGGGCCCTGCGTGGGGTCACACCCCAAGGGTAATGCTCCGCCTGACCGCTTTCAAGCTCGTTGTGGGTCGAATTTGGGTCGAATTATTCCGCGTACTTTTCTTTCGTAAATCTATGAAAACATCAAATGACCTGGAGTTATATTGACTTCAATTTGGGTCGAAATGTCTGAATGAAACAACGTCGTAGCGACCTCATAACCCGAAGGTCGGTGGTTCAAATCCGCCCCCCCGCGACCATGAAACTTCAGGTCGGAAGCATAAAAGCTCCCGACCTTTTTCTTTGTCTAGGGGTTTCGGCATCTCTCGTTCTTTGGGTACCTCGAGGCGGGCAATCAGATAGATGCTTACGAGTATCATAGGGTCTTTTTACGTCGCGGTCGTGTCTCGTACTGGTGCGCCGCTCTTTGTGGGACGTGTCACTTTGCCATAGGTTGTCCGGCGGCGGGGCGCAGGTCGTTCCCCGTGGCGTCGCTCCTTTCGACGCTACGCTGCCTGGCTACTCGTTCCACTGGTGCTTTTTCATGTCGACGCAGCCGTTGTCTCGGAAGGCGACTCCTTCCTCCGTCAGTAGTGCTCGCTGGTCGGGGAAGTTTGGCGCGAGGCGTCCCGCGTGGTTGACGACGCGGTGGCAGGGATAATCGCCGTAGCGATCCGCCTCGCTCAGCACCGCTCCGACCAGGCGAGAGTTTTTCTCCCTGCCGATGAGGCGCGCTATCTGACCGTACGAGGCGACGCATCCCGCCGGAATCTCTGCCACGACGGAGAGAATCTCATAAACCAAATCTTCGTCCAGGACTTTTCCCATCGTATCGCTCCCGTGTTCGCTTTTGCCTTCGGGGGCGCGGCGCCGATCACCCGTGCTGCGATTTTCGCAGCTCCCCTTACCGAAGCATCGAGGGAAAGCGCGTGCGTGTCAAGGTTGTCTGGTCCAGTTGCTGGCTCGATGCCTCGAGATGTTCGCCTCAAGTGCGACCTGCCCCTATTGGAAAAGGATGCCGAAGATGTATTTGGTGATGGCGGAGCGGCGGATGACCCCCACGAGTTTGCCCTCGTCATCAACCACAGGAAGCTTCTTGAACTTCTTCTTCGCCAGCAGCGCGGCGACGCGGGCGATACTCTGCTCGGGACGGGCACACACTACCTGGCGCGTCGCGAAATCCATGACGCAGCGATCCTTCAGGTCTTCGATGCGCTGCTCAAGGCTCTGATCGTCGAAGTACAGCATGGACGCGTCGCCGCCCGTGAAGATGGTGTGAGCGCGATGCTGCGCGATGGCTCCCATGACATCGCCGTCGGAGATGAACCCGACCACCTGGTTGCGCTCATCGATTACGGGCATGCTGCTCACCTCGTTTTCGGCGAGCATGCGCACCACGTCGGAAATCGTGCAATCCTGCGTGCAGGTGAACGGCTCTTCAATCATGATGCTCGAAACGGGCGTCCCCTCGAGCTCGAGCGGGATGCGCTCGGACAGAATCTCGGACATCGCTTATGCCTCCTTCGTTTTCGGTGCGGTTTTCTTGGTGCGCACGCTGAATATGGCGCAGATAAGGGAAACGAGGCCGATTGCCGCGCACACCTTGTAAGCGACGCCCGCGCCCACGGCGGTGGCTACTTGGATGCTCGCATCGACGCCGGCCGACGCGGTGACGCTTGTCATGACCGTGATGATGAGCGCCGTGCACAAACCGCCGGCGACCTGGCGGCCGGTGTTCGCGATGGCGTTGCCGTGGGCGATCATGTCATTTTTCAAGGCATTGACACCCCATGTGTTCACCGGCATGTTCGCGAGCGACTGGCCGGCGGACTGCAGCATGCAGAACAGCGCAACCACCAAGATGGGCGTGTTTACCGTCGAAAGCGAGAGCAGGAACAGGGCGCCGGTCATGAGGGCCAGGCCGACGATCGAGATGGCACGCGGACCGAACTTGTCGAACACCACGCCGGAGATAGGGCTGATGATGATGCCCACCGCCGCGGCGGGAAGCATGGCCATGCCGGTTTCGAAGGCCGAAGCGCCAAGCGAGGTTTGCAGCAGCAACGGCAACAGCGTGTTGGTGACCAGGCATGCGGCGTTGATGAGCGTGACGATGATGGCGGCCACGCGGAACTCGCGCGTCTTGAGCGTGCCCAGTTGAAGCAGCGGGTCCTCGATTTTGCCCTGGCGTACGACGAACAGCACCAAGCACACGACACCCGCGACGATCGAGCCGAGCACCACGGGGTTGCCCCAACCCATCGACGAGGCGCTCGAGAACCCGTAGAGAAGTCCGCCGAAGGCGATGGTGGAGAGGACGACCGAGGGCAGGTCGAGCTTGGGGTTCTTCAGCTCGCCCACGTTTTTCAGCATGAACACGCCCAGCACCAGCACGAGAATTGCGAGGGGGACGATGGCGCCGATCATGGTGCGCCAGCCGTACGTGTCGATCACCGCGCCGCCTACGACGGGGCCGACCGCGGGACCCGCCGACATGACGATGCCCGCCATGCCCATAGCCGTTCCTCGTTTCTCGACGGGGAACACCAGCATGGGAACCACCGAGACAAGCGGCATGAGCACGCCTGAGCCCGCCGCTTGCAACACGCGACCGATGATGAGGAACAGGAAATCAGGGGCTGCGGCGCACAGCAGCGTGCCCAGCGCGAACACCAGCGTCGCCCCGAAGAATAGCGCGCGGGTGCTGAACTTGTCGATAAGGAACGCTGAAACGGGGACCATGATGCCGCTCACCAGCGGGTATATGGACATGATCCACTGGGCAGTCGAGGCATCGATGGCGAAATCGGACATGATGACCGGCAGCGCAGGCGACATCACCGTTTGGTTCAGTAGCGCCAAGAAGGCACCCAGGACGACGACCGCGACGATGCGGATCTGGGTACCGGTAATGCGCCCATTGGCGGGCGCGACCGTACAATTATCAGACATAAGCTTCCTTCGTATCTATTCGATTCTTCGCCGAAGGCGCGCCGGCCCACGGGCGAAATAACATGCACGTGCTATGCGTGCATCAGATACGACAGGAAGAAAGCGGCTGCTCAGAGCGCACTTGGGGAACAACAGGAGAGGCCCCGTATACCAGGGGCCGCCGAATTGCGATGTATGCTTTGGTCAAATCCTTCATAGCGGGGAGGTATTCTAGCAGCCGTCTTCGCCCCTTTCAAGGGATGTAACCCAGACGTTGATTTTCTTCACCGAGGCGCCATCGTTGACGGGTGGCGTGCTTCTCTATCGCCACACCGCGGGGCGAGGGAACGCCGCGGCGAGCTTGTACATCGGCTATGTGTGCAGCTGCGAGCGTGTCGCCGGCGCGCGCTGGGCGCCAGTCCGATCCGGCCGACTCTTGCCGACGGTCGGTCGCCGTCCTCCTCCATCTCCGCCTGCTCTGTTTTTGCTCGGCTCCCTTGTCGTATCATGGACGGACGAGAATTGAGCGAAGGCAGTACGTATGAACATCCAGATATTCGGCACGAAGAAAAGCTTCGATACTAAGAAGGCGCAGCGCTATTTCAAGGAACGTCGTGTGAAGTTCCAGTTCATCGACTTGAAGGAAAAGGGGATGAGCAAAGGCGAGCTCGAAAGCGTGGCGCGCGCCGTCGGCGGGATCGACGCTGTGGTCGATCCAAAGGCGAAAGATGCCGACACGGTTGCGCTCGTACAGTATCTTGCTGCCGACCAGAAGTTCGAAAAGGTGCTCGATAACCAGCAGATTCTTCGTGAGCCCATCGTTCGCAACGGCCGCCAGGCAACCGTTGGCTACGAGCCTGACGTGTGGAAGGGCTGGGAATAAAGCGGCTGGGAATAAAGTGAAGCGCCCACGCCCGTGGTTTTATCCACGGACGCGGGCGCTTGCGTAAGACGTCTCTTGTCGTTTGAGTGGAGCGCCCCGGCGGCGCTGAACAACGCGCCCCGGTGACGTGGCTCGGGGCTCTTTGTGCCGCACATCTATGAGAGGAGATATTTGATGCGCATGGGCGCTACTCCATGTAGCCACCCTGAATGGCGGAAACTGCATGCTCGGTAAAGAACTTGAGCGTGCCGGAGGTATAGCGATTAGCCTTGGGCTTCCAAGCGGCTCGGCGCTCGGCCAGGACGGCATCGATCTCGGCCGGCTCCATCTCCTTGCCGGCGATGCCCACAATAGACAGCGAGCGCTCGGGGATGTTGATCTGGATAAGGTCGCCCTCCTCGATCAGGGCAACCGGGCCGCCCACGGCAGCCTCGGGCGAAACGTGACCGATAGCCGGGCCCTTGGAGGCGCCGGAGAAGCGGCCATCGGTGATAAGGGCAATGCTCGCACCCAGCTCGGGATCGCTGGCGATAGCCTCGGTGGTGTAGAACATCTCGGGCATACCGGAACCCTTGGGTCCCTCATAGCGAATGATAACGGCATCGCCGGGCTTGACCTCGTGCGTCAGGACGGCGTGAATGGCGTCCTCCTCGCAGTCGAACGGACGGGCCTTGAGCGTAGCCTGGAACATCTCGCGCGGAACGACGGTGTGCTTGACGACCGCGCCCTCGGGAGCAAGATTGCCGTGGAGGATGGCGATGGAACCGTCGGTGCCGAAGGCCTGGTCAAACGGACGGATGATGTCCTCGCGCTTGAGATTCCACTTCTCAAGGTAACGACCGCACTTCTCGTAGTAACCGTTGTTCTTGAGGTCCTCGAGGTTCTCGCCGAGAGTCTTGCCGGTGGCGGTCATAACGTCGAGGTGGAGCATCGACTTGATCTCCTCCATGATGCGCGGCACGCCGCCCGCATAGTAGAAGAACTGCGCCGGCCACTCGCCTGCGGGGCGAACGTTGAGCAGGTAGTGGGCGCCACGGTGCAGGCGATCGAAATCGTCGGCGGACATCTCGATGCCAAACTCGCGGGCGATCGCGGGAATGTGCAGCAGCGAGTTGGTGGAACCGGAGATGGCGCCGTGGACCATGATGAGATTCTCGAAGGACTCCTTGGTCACGATGTCGCGGGGGCACAGGTTGTGCTCGGAGAGCCACACGGACTGACGGCCAGCCTCGCGCGCAAACTCACGCAGATCGGAGCTGGTTGCGGGCAGCAGAGCCGTGCCGGGGAGCATAAGGCCCAGGGCCTCGGCGGTAACCTGCATGGTCGAGGCGGTACCCATAAAGGAGCAGGCGCCGCAGCTGGGGCATGCGTTGTGCTTGGCAAACTCGAGCTCCTCGCGGGAAATCTCGCCGCGCTCATAGCGGGCCGAGATGGCGCCGAGCTGCTCCAGGGTCAACAGATCGGGACCGGCATCCATGACACCGCCGGTAACGACGATGGAGGGGATGTTGATGCGGCCCATGGCCATAAGGTTCGCAGGCAGGCCCTTATCGCAGCTGGCAACAAAGACGCCGGCGTCGAACGGGGTGGCCTTGGCATGAATCTCGATCATGTTGGCGATCATGTCGCGACTGGGCAGCGAGTAGTTGATGCCGTCGTGGCCCTGGGCCTCGCCGTCGCAGATATCGGTGCAGAAGTAACGGGCACCATGACCGCCAGCCTCGGCAACGCCGGCACGGACCTCCTCGACCAACTCAAACAGGCCGGTAGAACCCGGATGCGAGTCGCCGAACGTCGACTCGATAATGACCTGCGGCTTGTCCAGATCCTCGATGGACCAGCCAGAGCCCAGACGCAGCGGGTCCATCTCGGGGCTGATGGTGCGGAACTTGCCGGAACGCGGCTGCAGCTTGGCAACCAGGTCGGCTGCCTCCTGCTGAATCTGTGCCTTGGTCTTCTCGTCCATGATGCTCTCCTCTTTTGATTTGAACGGTTGTACCAATCGTTGGTTAATGAATCAGGTGTAAATGGGTACCGAGCGATGCGCTCGGCAAAAGATGCTTAGCCACGCGAACTAGGCGAAGAACGAAATCACCAGGGCGCAGGCAAGACCCGAAAGGCCGATGAGCGTCTCCATAACGGTCCAGGACTTGAGGGCGGTCTTCTCGTCAATCTCCAGGAACGAGGAGCACATCCAAAAACCGGCATCGTTGACGTGCGAGAGGGCCGTGGCACCGCCGCAGATAGCAAGACAGATGGAGGCGCGCATGAGCACCGAAGCGCCGGCGACCGCGGGCATGGCGGCCATAATGCCCGATGCCATGGTCATAGCGACGATGGAGCTGCCAACAGAGGCACGCACCATAACGGCAATCAAAAAGGCAACGACCACCAAAGGCAGCGGTGAAGCCTCGAGCATGGGCCCAATAACCTGGCCCAAGCCGCAGTCCTGCAGCATCCAGCGAATGACGCCGCCGCAAGCGATAACCAGCAAGATCATGCCGACGGGCTTAAGAGAGCGGTCGAGCAAGGCCTTGAGCTCGGCGCCGGAGTAGCCGCGGCGCGCGCCCAGCAGATACATCGCGACGAGCGTGGCGAGCGTCAAAGCGACGAAAGGCTTGCCCAGGAAGGCGAGAATCGAGGCGAGCTCGGCGGGCATGGGGATATAAGAGGACAGCGTGCCCAGCAAAATCAAACAAAGCGGCGTGAGCACGATGGCAAGCACCATGCCAAAGGAGGGAAGCTCCTTTTCGTCGCTCGCGCCCTCGGCAGAGGTAAAGTGCTCCGGAACATCGGTAAAGATGCGACCGCCCACGTTGCGACCCCAGATGACGCCGGCGATCGCCATGGCGATGAAGGCGGTAGGGATACCGACGAGGATCATGGTGCCCAGGTCGACACCGAGCGTGCCGGCGACCAGAACTGACCCGGCCGATGGCGGCACAAACGCATAGCCAGCGGCAAGTCCCGCGAGCAGCGCGATGCCGTAGTAGAGCGTCGACTTCTTGGTCTGGGATGCCACGCTAAACGCAAGTGGGATCAAAACGACCACGCCGGCCTCAAAGAACACCGTAGTGCCGATAACCAGACCGGTAATGCCTAGCGCCCAGCTGGAATGACCCTGCCCAAAGGTATCGATGAAGGTCTGGGCGATCTTCTTGGCGCCGCCGCTCTCCTCAAGAATCTGGCCAAACATCGAGCCGAGGCCAATGAGCAGGGCGATGTTTTGCAGCGTGGTTCCCACGCCCTTGGTGACAGTGTCCGCCACCAGGTCGAGCGGCATACCGGCGCCGATGCCGATCGCGAGCGCCGAGACCATCATCGAAAGCACAGGATGCAGCTTGAACTTAATGATGAGCGCAAGCAGCAGCGCGATGCCCACGATAGCGGCGATGACCAGCCTGGTGGGGTCGGCCATAAACGTTGGGTCTGACATCTTTCCTCCAATTCATCAGACCTTTTGAATTCGTCTGATGACTATAGCGTGTTTTGGAAAGGTCTGATGTTTCATTTTGAAATTTGTTCGAAATACATCTGATGTATTTGGTAAACGGTCGTATTTGCGCTGCGAACGGTATATCTAAGCCGCCCGACTCAAATCCAGCGGCCAATATCGCATCCGTGGTGCGCTAAAATAGCTCAGATGAATTTTGTAATGAAAGGTATAGCTATGGCCCGCGCCGAATCGGGACTCCCCGAGCAAATATCGGAGAAAATCATTCAACTGATCCTGGATGAGCATCTTGAGCAAGGCGACCGCCTGCCCAAGGAGGCTGTGCTCGTCGAGCGCCTGGGTGCTGGCAGGAGCACCGTACGCGAAGCCATGAAGCTGCTGCAGTCGCGCAACATCGTGCGTATTAAGCAGGGCTCGGGCACCTATGTGGCGTCAAACCCCGGCGTTGCCGACGACCCGCTGGGCTTTACCTTTATCGACGACAAGCAGCGTCTGGCGCGCGACCTACTCGAAGTTCGCTTTATGATCGAGCCGCAGATGGCCAGCATGGCCGCAGAGCACGCGACCGACGATCAAATCATCTGCATCAAAGAGCTCTGCGACGAATCCGAGCGCCTGGCCGAGGCCGGTGAGGATTACTCCGCCGCCGACACCGCGTTCCACAATGCCATTGCCGAGAGCTCCGGAAACCTCGTCGTTCCCCGCCTGATGGGCGTGCTCAAGGCATCTGTCCCCCTGTTTATTGACGTGACCGGCAAAAAGCTGGTTGAGGAAACCATCCGCACCCACCGCGGCGTGGCCGACGCCATCGCCGCGCGCAATCCCACCGCAGCGCACGACGCGATGTACCTGCATCTGGTGTACAACCGCAACATGATCGCAGAGGGAGCGCAGGAACAGAGCAAATAGACATCCGCACGGCAAGGGCGAGACTACCGTTCGCCTTTTAAAAGTGAACGTTCACCTGATTTTAGGGAATAAGGGGTGGCTATTACGCCGCTTCACCTATACTGACCTTGTATGAAAAGCAAGACTTATATAGATGAACGTTTCTTTTGAAAGGATCGCTATGTCTGATCTTATGGACAGCTTCCGTCTGGACGGCAAGGTCGCACTGGTGACCGGCGCCACCTACGGCATTGGCATGGCCATTGCCGAGGCGCTCGGAGAGGCCGGCGCCAAGATCGCCTTTAACGCCCGTCACGCCGACAAAGTCGCCGAAGCCGAGAAGCACTACCGTGAGCTGGGCTTTGACGCTCACGGCTATGTTGCCGACGTCACCGACGAGACTGTCGTCGCCGAGCTCATCGCCAAGATCGAGGCCGACTTTGGCACCACGCCCGACATCCTGGTCAACAACGCCGGCGTCATCCAGCGTACCCCGATGCTCGACATGAGCGCCGAGGACTTCCGCCGCGTCGTCGATATTGACCTCAACGCACCGTTTATCGTGTCCAAGGCCTGCCTGCCCGGCATGATCGCCAAGGGCCACGGCAAGATCATCAACATCTGCTCGATGATGAGCGAGCTGGGCCGCGAGACCATCGCCGGCTATGCCGCGGCCAAGGGCGGACTCAAGATGCTCACCAAGAACATCTGCTCGGAGTTTGGCGAGGCCAATATCCAGTGCAACGGCATTGGACCCGGCTACATCGCCACGCCGCAGACCGCACCGCTGCGCGAGACGCAGCCCGACGGCAGCCGCCACCCGTTTGACCAGTTCATCATTGCCAAGACGCCGGCCGCCCGTTGGGGCACGCCCGAGGATCTGAAGGGCCCCGCCGTGTTCTTGGCTTCCGACGCGTCGAACTTCGTCAACGGCCACATCCTCTACGTCGACGGCGGCATCCTCGCATACATTGGAAAGCAGCCTCAATAAGCGTCACCGCAACTGCCCACATCAGGTTTCATCCACTCGTTTTTCATTTGAGTTGCGGTGGAATACGGATTGGTTTTGGCTTCTATCAGGCAAAACAGTCCGTATTCCACCGCAAGTTAGAAATAGGAAGGTAATTCGCAATGAAAATCGCTCTGATCAATGAGAACTCTCAGAACTCCAAGAACCCTATGATCGAGGCTGCCCTTAAGAAGGTTGTCGAGCCCATGGGCCACACCGTCTTTAACTATGGCATGTATGCCGACGCCGACTCCAAGCCCCTCACCTATGTGCAGAACGGCATCCTGGCCGCCGTGCTGCTCAACTCCGGCGCTGCCGACTACGTCGTGACCGGCTGCGGCACCGGCGAGGGCGCCATGCTCGCCTGCAACTCCTTCCCCGGCGTGCTGTGCGGCCACGTTGCCGACCCGCTCGACGCCTACACCTTTGCCCAGGTCAACGATGGCAACGCCGTCGCCATGCCCTTCGCCCTCAAGAACGGCTGGGGCCAGGAGCTCAATCTCGAGTACACCTTCGAGAAGCTCTTTGGCTTTGGTTCGGGCAACGGCTATCCTGCCGAGCGTGTTGAGCCCGAGCAGCGCAACAAGAAGATCCTCGACGGCGTCCGCGCTGTGACCATGCGTCCGCTCGTCGACATCCTGGACGAGCTCGACCAGGACCTGGTGAAGGGCGCACTTGCCGGCGAGCACTTCCAGGAGTACTTCTTTGCCAACGCAACCGACGAGGCCATCATCGCCAAGGTCAAGGAGATCCTAGGCCTCTAATCGCACAACTCATTGCAGCTAACGCAAGCGGCGGTCGTCCCACGTACGGGACGACCGCCGCTTTTTACTATCTACCGACTGACGCCGCGGGGACAGGCCCCATGCACCAAGGGATTAACTAGAGCTCGCAGGCAACCTTATAGCCATCGCCGATGGCATCGCGGATGTTGCCACACTTGTTGGCATCGCCCAGCACGTGGGTGGCAACGCCGGCAGCGGCAAGGTCGTCGGCCAACTTGGTATTGGGACGGTAGCCCATCGCCAGCACCAGCGTATCGGCACCGGTGATGGTGTGGACCTCGCCGTCCTTTTCGTAGCTGATGGTGTCCTCGGTGATCTCGGTCACCTTGGCCTCGGTCAGCACGTGGACGCCCTTGGAGAGCATGCGCGTGATGAGCACCGCGCGACCGGCACCGCCCTCGTTGGCAGCGAGCGTCTTGGTCATCTCGATGACGGTGACATCGCGATTGGCCGGCGACAGGTCGTTGACCAGCGGGGCCAGGTAATCTGCTGTCTCGCAACCGACGGTGCCGCCGCCCACGATGACGATCTTCTTGCCCGGGAAAGCCTTGCCACCCAGCAGGTCGTCAGCCGTCATAACCTGCTTAAAGCCCTGCATGAAGGCCGGGGCGATGGGCTCAGCGCCATAAGCCAGGACAACCTCGTAGCCCGCGTAGTCGCGCTGAATGTCCTCGGCCGAGAGCTCGGTACCAAAGACGCACTTCACGCCCGCCTCGGCCAGACGACGATACTGGTACTTGATCACGCGGGTGAGCTCCTGCTTTGCCGGAGGAACGGCCGCGATGCGCATCTCGCCGCCCGGCTCATCCTGCTTATCCACGAGCACCACGTTGTGGCCGCGCTTGGCAGCAATATAGGCTGCCTCCATGCCCGCAGGACCAGCGCCCACAACGAGCACGTTCTTGGCCTCGGCAGCAGGTTCGTAGCCAGCCTCGTCGCGCTCCACGTCCGGGTTGACGGTGCAGGAGATGCGCTTGCCGAACATAATGCCGTTCAGGCAGCGCAGGCAGCCGATGCAGGGGCGGATGTCGTCGGCGTTGCCGGCAGCGGCCTTGTTGCAGAACTCGGCATCGCACAGATTGGCGCGGCCCATCATGCAGATGTCGGCAGCGCCGTCCTCGATCAGCTCCTCGGCGATCCAGGCCTCGTTGATGCGGCCGACGGTGGCGACGGGAATGTTGACGTGCTTCTTAATCTCGCGCGAGCAGGCGGCGTGCGAGGCCTGCTGGGTACCGGCGGCGGGAATCGCGGAGCCGCGCTTGATGGTGGTGCCGCCCGACACATGAATCATGTCGACGCCGGCCTTCTCCAGGCGACGCGAGACATAAATCATATCGTTGAGGGTCAGACCGCCATCGGTGTACTCATCGCCCGAGATGCGGACGTCGATGATAAAGTCCTTGCCGCAGCGCTCGCGAATCTCGGCGATGACCTCGAGCAGGAAGCGCATGCGGGCATCGAGCGAGCCGCCGTACTCGTCGGTACGCTTGTTGTAGAGCGGAGTCAAAAAGCCGCCGAGCATACCGTGGGCGTGCGCTGCGTGGACCTCAACGCCATCGACACCGGCCTTCTGCATACGCACGGCAGCGTCGCCAAACTGATGCGTGAGCTCGTGAATCTCGTCGACCGTGATGGGGCGCGGTGCCTCGCGGGCGTAAGACGGGCCCACAAAGGACGGAGCGATCAAGCGCGGCGTGCCCGGGATGTTAAAGGCCATGTAGGCGGGGTGGAAGAGCTGCGGCATGATCTTGCAGCCGTACTCGTGGACGGCCGCGGCGAGCTTTTCCCAGCCGGGGATAAACGTGTCGTCGTAGCAGCACATGTCACCCGGCAGATAGGTATAGGTGGGCTCGACCGTCACGACCTCGGTGATGATGAGGCCCACGCCGCCCTTGGCACGGGCACGGTAATGATCGACCAAGTCGTCAGTCACATAGCCATGATCGGCCAGGTTGGTGGACACCGGCGGCATAAAGACGCGGTTCTTGACCTCGGTCGTACCGACCTTGATCGGGCTAAAGAGCATCGGGTAGGCGGATGACTCCATACAGGCTTCCTTTCGTTTAAGCCGCTCGGCGGCAGTTGCTAACGTACTTATCGTATCAGCAACCGCCGCGTCCGTACCCGCTCGCACTCCCCCGCCTTTAATCCGATCCCCACAAAAAGTTGCGGTGGAATACGGAGTAGAGGGGGTGCGGACAGAAAGTTGGACCGCGGGGCGGTCCGGACTGGAGGTTCGCAT
>OAZW01000362.1_pt1 | contig 50520 bp, 59 predicted proteins | sample 1495231 | NCBI WGS metagenome assembly OAZW01 (sample SAMEA2580062, study PRJEB22360) | human gut metagenome | reverse complement strand
TTTTTTATTTCGCATACTTCGTATGCTCAACTGACTTAAGTCTATATGTTCAAATTTTCAATTTGAACAGGTAATTAAAAAGACAACCTTAGTTGTCTACTTAGTCAATTCTATTACATCTTTAATCATGTTTATCCTAATCATTCTACTAATCGTCTTTCTTCCCATACTAACAATTAAAACCCAATCATCATCTAAATCAATGATTTTACCTTCTACACTATATGGGACATCAATCAAAAACATGGTTTCTTTTACAATCAATTCGCAATCACACTGCTTTAATCCTGCTAAAATATTCTTAATCCGATCTGTTTCCTTAATTTCTTTTTCAATATTTTTAACATCATTTTTCTTTAGTTTTTCAATCTCATATATTGCACAAATACTTATAACTAAAGCAATAATTGCAATAATAGTCGTCATTATAATTCCCCCTCGACCTTAAAGCCGCTAATACATGATAGATCAATTAGTTTGGTAACAGTTTCTTTTTTTATAAACGAACCTTTTTTTGTTCGATGATACTGCACTTTAACCCAATCATCATTGACATCAACAATTAGAACCTTTCCATCACTTGTAGATATATCTAACAAATAGGCATCTCGTGTGCACTCCAGCGTACAAGTTTTTCCGATCAAATATTGTAAAAGATGTAGGTCTTTAGTTTTATTATTACTAACTATTTCAATCTCATTTTCCATTAAATCATCTAAACTTATATTATATAACTGTGCCAATTCCATGGCTTTATCAACTGCGGGTAAGGCTTGATCACATTCCCAGTTAGAAATAGTTTGTCTACTCACTGATAACTTATCTGCAACCTCTTGTTGACTATAGCCCTGTTTTTTTCTTAATCGCATTAATTTTTCGCCTAACATCTACTTTCCTCCTATAATTAATAGTATAAATAAACCATCAAAATAATGCTACCAAAGATATTAGGAATGTTGTCAAATATTTTTGACAAGCCTTTCTAGACATAATCTTAAACAGCCGTTTTACTCTTGACCGCTTGAGAAAAATCTGTATAAATCCATTTCGTCAAATCAATTTCTTTACTTTTAGCAATACACCACGTCATTACTTGGAAAAGAATAATTAGTAAATATGCAGCCTGATACTCATCTAAAGCAATATCTAATGCTAAGGTCTTATTGATTGTGCTTTCGTAATAGCAAACACGTGCTCCGTATACTGTGATTCATAGGCTTTTAATAGTTTTGCTTTAGATAATCTTGGACTTGGCGTTTCGATAAAGAAAATTCGATGTTCTGGATTGACTTCCAAATATGGTCCATGCATATAAGCCTCTAACTTATAACCTTGACTTGCAACCCTAATTGTTTCAGAAAATTTTGTTTCCATCTCTTTAGCTGTTCCTACTGTTGCGCCATAATCAATAACACTGAAACGAACTGCATCTTTAAAATCATCATTATACTGACTTACAAAAGTTTCATTTTTCTTAATGATTTTATTAATCTTAGTTGTTACCATATTTATCTTTTCAAGAAAAAGTGATTGCCCGTTTGGGTGAGGTCTCAAGTATCTTCAATATCAGTGAACCAATTATGTTTGGACTTCCTGTCGTTTTCAACCCTATTTATACTGTTCCTTTCTGTATTGTTTCTATTTGTTTCAACTTTAATAGCATATTTTGCAACTGCAGTTGGCTTAGTAGGACATACTTATATTGTTATCCCATGGGTAACTCCCCCTTACTTTCTGGTTATCTATCTACTGGTGATATACGGGGTACGCCCTCACAGATCGTTATAACCATAATTGGACTCTTAGTTTATGCACCACTTGTATCAGCTTCTAATAAAGCTGCTAAAAAACAAGGTTTAGAAACAGCTGAATAATTATCAACCTGGCAGAATCGAATCGATTCTGCTTTTTGTTGCGAATCATTTTCAGCAAAATATGTTATAATATTTTATTATTTTATTTTGTATTATTTGTATTATGTTATATAATACAAATATAAGAGGTGAGTAATATGTGGATTTTAATTTTATGTTTAGTTTTTATTAATGTAGTAATGTACTTTTCTTCTAAACGAGAGAGCCGTTATAATGAAGGACGCTTATTTTTAGTTACAATCCCTGATTGGGCTTATGAATCTGTTGAAATTAAAGAAATTGAGAAACAGTTTAAAAAAGAACATTTATGGGTATTTATTATCTCATTTATAACATTTATTCCTTTATTTATTTTTTCAACTAAATGGCTATTACTTTATTTTATGATTGTGATATGGTTTAACGTTTCCGTCTATTATGTTCCGTATAGAAAAGCACGTGCTAAATTATTAGCTTTAAAAAAATTGCGCAATTGGCCAGATGAAAAAATAGAAAAAATTAAAATTGATTTATCATTATCAGCCTATATGGAAAAACACCCTTTTAATTTAAGACGTTACTTCTTCGTTTTAATAATTGATCTATCTGTATTAGGGAATATGATTTATTTCCACGCTGAAAATGCCATGTATCTTTACATGGTATTACAATTTATGGTCTTAGTACTTGGAATTGTCTTTATTAAAAAATTACCAAATAAAACATTCTGTAAAAACAGTGAAGTAAATATAACATTGAATTTACTACGTCGTGATTCTTTTCATCATTGTTTTTTCTTTTTAATCACTGGTGATAGTATTTTTAACTTAGCTTTACAATTTTCCTTACTTGAAAAGCTACCTTTTGTAATACTCCTTTTAGTTGCCTTAATAATGATTCTTTGTGTAATTATCATTGTCATTAAAGCTAACCATTATCGAGAGAAAAAGGCAAAGATTCTCGCTCATTACAACGAATGTGAATATACTATCAGTAATGATGATTGCTGGAAAATCGGTTGGTTTGGTCCAACGTATTATAATAAAGCTGATCCACGTACACTTATTTCAGCGCCAAATGGAACACAGATGACATTTAATACTGCAAAACCGGCTTATCGAATTTTTATTATTGGTATTTGGACATTTGTTATTGCTTTATTGCTATGGTTATTTGGATATCCGTATTATTTAGATATAACTAATAATCTTGTCAATCTTTCTTTAACCGATCAAGCAGTAGTTGTTGATAGTCCTTTCTACGATGTTTCAATTGATCTTCAAAAAGTTAATAAAGCAGAATTAGCCGATGATTTAGGTAAAGGAATTAGAACTAATGGAACCGATACTTTTGTTTATGGTAAGGGAAATTATACTTTTGACCGTTATGGTAAGTGTAAAGTATACATGGCAAGTTTGCATCCTTGCTATATAATTTTGTATACTGATGATATAACCTATATCGTTAATGATGATGATATTCAAAATACTAAACTCATCTATCAAGAAATTCAGGAGGTGCTTAGCCAATGATTATTAATCTAGACTATACAAGTGAAATTCCAATTTATTTGCAACTACGTAATGAAATTGTTAAAGGTATTGCTAACGGTCAATTTAAATACGGCGAGTCATTACCAACCGTTAGGACTTTAGCTCAAGATCTTCAAGTAAATAATATGACCGTTAATAAAGCTTATGGGCTGCTAAAACAAGAAGGCTATATTTGTATTGATCGCCGTCATGGTGCTAAAGTTCAACCAACGATTGATAATTCTCATGAACATCAAGAAAAATTACTTGATGAGCTAGAGTTACTAGCTAGTGAAGCAATTGTTAAAGGCATGAATAAGGATGAATTTATTAATACTTGTAAAGCTTTATTACAAACAATTCAATATGATGCTTCAATTGTACAATAAAAATACCCGTAAATTAGTTACTCTTGCTAATCTTACGGGTAAATTATTTTTTACTCTTCTTATTTAATTTCAAGATTAAGCTATGTTGTTTGGCTAAATCTTGAAATAAATCAAATACATATTTAGCTTGCTCTTTTTTTGTTAGAGCTGACAGCTTTGAATTAGTTTCTATCTGTTTAATTAGACTTTTAAGTTCTTCTAACTCTAAAAGATTTACAGCAAGACAATAAAAACTCTTTTTTCGTCCATCATTATATTTTTCTAAAAATATTTTTAAAATATCTATCTTTTCAAGCTGCTCTTGATTATATGTGTCTATACCACCATCTTTAGCTTTCATTAAATCTTGATGATAATGTTGATGTGTAATAAATGAATCATATTTAGCAAATTTCATGTATTTATCACAAGGATATGATGAACATTCATAACAATATGTGAGATTATCATGTTCCAAACTACAACGAGCAATCCTACAACTTTGATTTCCTGCTCCACCACCACATCCTGGACAGTAACCATCAATATGCATCGGACACAAACCACAGTTCAAACCGCACAAAGATAATAATTGATTATTTCGTTTAAATCCTTTCATTTTTTTCTCCCCATATTATTAATAGTTTAACTTATTATCTTTAATTCTAGCATAAATTTCCATAAAATATAAACCAGCAGATAAAATCTTTCCATTTTTAAAAATATATTTATTTTTTATTATTAGCTTGTAAATAACTTTTATTAAAGTATAATAAAAGTAGGAGGCACACATGACCAAAAAAATTCTTAAAGATGTAAAAAAACATCACTTACATCTATTATTACAATCATTATTTAGTAGAGACAGTGCCACAATGAGCGAATTGAGCAATGATACTCAATTATCACAGCCTAGTGTAAGAAATATGATTCGCCTTTTGCAACAACACGATATTGTTAAAGAAACAGGTAACGATCATTCAACCGGTGGACGTTGCCCAACCCGCTTTGCATTAGTTGAAAAGCATTTTAATATAATCTGTCTTTATATTCAAAACCCTAAAATAACTTATCAAATTCATTCTTACAAAAAAATACTAACAACCGATATTCTGGAATTTGAGGATGAACAACAATTAATTACCCTAATTAAAGTGCTTCTCACCAAATTCAATTGTCAATGTATCGTTATTGCAGTTGAAGGAATCGTTAGAGATAATGAATATTTAACCGACCACAATAACCACTTTGAAACCCACACTTGGATCACAGAGTTAGAAAAGAGTATCAATATTCCTATTCTAGTTGAAAACGATGTCAAAGCGATGCAATTAGGTACTTGTTATCATCATCATAAAAATAGTTCAATTTATTTGCACCTAAACAAAAAGGGAATTGGTAGTTCATATATGTATAATGGACAATTAGTTCATGGCAAATATGGAATTGCTGGTGAAATAGGACTTATTCCTTATCACGATATTTCCTTAAATCAAGCAGTTAGGACATGTAACAAGCCAAAAGACTTTCAAAACATTATTGCTTATCTATTAATAATTGTTTTAACGTCTTTAGACCCTGAGCATGTTGACCTTTCTCTTGAACTTGATTGGGACTTGGATTGGCATTTAATTAATGAAACTATTTATACTTATCTACACTCACAATTTATTTATGATATTAAAGTTTATAAACAATATTTAGATAACTTATTCCATGGGTTAAATTATTTAGGAATTGAAAAAATATTAAAACAATTAGTGGAGGAAAGTAATGAAAAAATATAAAGCAATTATTTATGACCTTGACGGAACAGTATTAAATACAATAAATATGAATATGTATCCCTTGATTAAGATTATTAAAGAAGAAACTGGTGAAGATTGGACATTTGAACAAGTCTTAAAATTTTTACCCTATCCAGGTATGAAAGTAATGGAAGAGTTACAAGTAGCTGATAAAGAAAAGGCTTACGCTAGATGGGTTAAATATGTCAATGAATATGAAGAAGGCGCTTCTTTATACCCAGGGTTTGAAGAAATTTTTGAAGCATTTGACGGAAGCATCATTCAAGCAGTTGCTTCAGCAAAAACAACAGCACAGTATCAAATTGATTTTGTTGCAAAAGGTTTAGATAAATATATGAAAACTGCTGTTTTAGCTAACGATACAGTCAAGCATAAACCCGATCCCGAACCGTTATTAGAATGTTTAAAGCGATTATCTTTGCAACCTGAAGATGTTATTTATATCGGTGATGCTCATTCTGATTATCTCGCATCTAAAAACGCTGGTATCGACTTTGGTTATGCAAAATGGGGAAGTGTTTCCGCTAAAGGTATTGATAAACCAGATCACGTGTTTGAGCAGCCACTTGATCTATTAAAGTTATTATCTTAAATGACTGAAAAAGAAAAAATGTTAGCTGGGGAATTATATGATTGTGGCGATGCCGAATTACTTGCTCTATGGCATCGAGCCAAAGATCTAGCCCGAGATTATAATCTAACCAATTCTAGCGATACTAAAAGAAAAAGTGAGCTTCTTAATGAATTATTAGGTAAAGTTGGAAACCAATTATGGATTACCCCACCTTTTCATGTTGATTATGGCTGTAATATATATTTTGGGAATAACTGCGAAGTTAATATGAATTGTACATTTCTCGATGATAATAAAATTATTATTGGTGATAATGTTTTAATTGCTCCAAATGTACAAATATATACCGCTTATCATCCTACTCATTATCTTGATCGTTTTACTATCAGTGAAAATGAAACATTCAATTTTTGTAAAACACAAACAGCCCCAGTTATTATTGGTAAAAATGTTTGGATTGGCGGGGGAACAATTATTCTACCGGGAGTTACAATTGGTGATAATACCGTAATTGGAGCAGGTAGTGTTGTTACAAAAGATATCCCTGCTGATACAATTGCTTATGGCAATCCTTGTAAAGTTCATAAAGCCAATGAACGCAGCAAAAGTATTTAATAAAAAAGAACTAGATTTAACAAATCGTTTGATGTGACCTCAGAAAGTTAGATCAAAAATGATATGTGCCCTGAATTTTAGATACATATCAAATTCTAACGGTTAGGAGGTCGGTACAGTTAAATCCAGCTCTTTTTATTTTATTCAATCTTCAAATCAACTAATTCACTGGCATAATCCGTTTTGTAGTCCCCGTTATATTGCTCACTAAACACTTTTATCTGATAGTTATCATGATCATATTTTTTTGGCAACTCAATTAAAGCAACACCCATTTTAGTAACACTAATATCAGCTAACTGACCATAAGATACAATCTCATTTTGTGTTTTATCAATTATAACTGCACTGAGTAAATCCCCATCGCCTTGGGCATTATAATTAAAACTTATTTTATTATTTTCTTTAACCTGATCGCTCACAACTAAGGTTTGTGAAGCATCTTTTAATGTTAAACGATAATCACTAAGTAATTCTTGATGTTCCACGTCCTGCATTGCTTTGCTCCCGACTACTCCACTGACTTTACCACCTTGGGCTGCAGCAAAAAATAAAACTGCATGAGGATCAAGATTAGCAGTAGCTCTTGCACTAAGATGCTCGACAGTAATATCTAATTGTGCAAAAACTCCACATTTAGAGATATATCCCGCTAATTTAGGATCATCTTTAGCAGCTGCTGACAACCAGTAATAATTCCCCTCCTGACGATAATGACGATCTTCAAGTCCACAACTATTTGAATTCATTATTTTTGCTGTTGGGGCAAAAAATTTATCACCAAATAACTGTGATTCTATAAATGAATAACTAGTAACAGTAACAACGTCACCACCTGGTTGAGTAGTATTAAATATTACTTCCGCTTCTTTTGGTGATAAAGTTTGAGATGCTAACGCAATCTCTGCTTGTCGTAAAGTACTAGTTTCATAGCGATTACTTTCCTGATCAAATGGTGTTGAGGTTTGAAGCTTTGTTGAAATTAATAAAATGGATTTAATAGCTTTTCCATCTTCATCAAAAAAGCTAGTTTCTTCCGGATTTAAAATATTCCATTGAAATTGACCATCAGCCCCTAAATATAAAGTTTCAAACTTCCCGGATGTTCCCCTAGCTATTTTTTCAACAGCCTTATCTGCCATCATCATACTTTGTTTATCTTGTATATTCAAAGTATCGGGATTTTTATAATTATTAGCCGGAGCATTATTTTTTAAAAATAATCCTATTAAAGTTACTATAATTACAGTGCAACCAATCTTAAAATATTTTTTAGGCATTTTCTTACCTCCTGATCATTCAAGATCATCCCTAATACTAACTTTAAACAACTAGTACAACCGCTTCATAAGCCCGTAATTTCCCTCTTATCAAATCATTATAATTTCCTAGTAACACCTTTGCTTCAGCTTCAAATAAAGTTTTATCATAGGTAACCTCTTTAGCTGTAAAATTAGATAAGACAAATAATTTTTTTCCGTCATACTCCCGTTTATAAACATAGACTTCATTACTATCCTCATAATATTCTTGATAATCACCAAACTGAACAACTTCATTTTCCTTTAAAATTGAGATCATTTTTTTATAGTAATTAAAAATTGAGTTTTCATCAGTTATTTGTGCTTGTGCATTAAGCCATTTATAATTTTGATTAACTTTGATCCATGGTTCAGCATCAGAGAATCCTGCATTTTCTAGATCATTCCATTGCATTGGAGTACGTGCATGATCACGACTTGATTTATTAATAAATCGAAGCATCTCTTCAGGGGTAAACATTTTTTCCACTTCAACATACTGATGATAAGAATTTATACTTTCAATATCTCTAAGCTCACCAATATTCTTAAACTCAACATTAGTCATTCCAAGTTCTTCACCTTGATAAATATAAGGAGTCCCTTGTAAAAAATATTGGGCAGTAGCAAGCATTTTTGCTGATTTTTCCCAAGTTTCTTTAGAACTTGTATCTCCAAAACGACTAACTACTCGTGGTTGATCATGATTATTCCAAAATAACGAATTCCATGCTCGTCCATGCATATCAATTTGCCATTTTCTTAAAATTGCTTTTACATCCGTTAATTTAAATCTTTCATCACTCCATTTTTGTTTTTCACCACCATCAACATCCATTAATTCAAATTGGAAAACCATACTCATTTCTTTTCCATCATTACTTGCATATTGAATAGCTTCTTTTGTTGTCACTGCTGGAGCTTCTCCAACAGTCATCACATCATATTTTGAAAAAACGTTATCTGTTAACTCACGAATATATTCATGGACACGAGGTCCATTAGCACTGACACTATGCCCCTTTATTGGACTATCTTGATAAATATTATCTTGATCTTTAGAAATCAAATTAATGACATCCATTCTAAATCCATCAATTCCTTTATCAAGCCACCAGGCAATCATTTTTTGAATTTCATTTCTAACATCAGTATTATCCCAATTTAAATCCGGTTGTTTTTTAGAAAATAAATGTAAATAATACTGTTTCGTTGTCTCATCATACTGCCAAGCTGAACCTAGAAAACAACTTGTCCAATTATTTGGTACACTGCCGTCTTCTTTACCATCTTTCCAAATATAATAATCACGATATGGATTATCTTTACTTTTCTTACTTTCGATAAACCATCTATGTTCATCAGAGGTATGATTAACAACAAGATCCATAACTATCTTAATATTTCGCTTATGAGCTTGCGTTAAAAGATTCTCAAAATCAGTCATATTTCCAAAACATTGCATTATCTCATAGTAGTCTGAGATATCATATCCATTATCATCATTTGGCGATTCATAAATTGGCGTGATCCACAACACATCAACTCCCAATGTTGCTAAATAATCTAACTGCTCAGTAATCCCATTAATATCACCGATCCCATCATGATTGGTATCTTTAAAACTCCGCACATATATTTCATACACAACACTCTTTTGCCACCAGTTTTTCATTTTATTATTCCTCCTCAAATCCTAAACTATAGCCCAATATAAACGAAACAATTAATAATACTAACATCATAATTATACCATAAATATTATTATAAACATCTTTTTCCTCAGAAAAAGCAAGCGTTATCATTATAATATCTTGTAAGTTCTAAATAACTTATAAAAAGCCCCTAGCAAACTCGTAAGACTGATCACAATTACATTTATATCCATTATTATAAATACTTTAAACATTATAAAAAAACTAGAGCTAACTCTAGTTTAAATAGCTGTTAATTTAATCAGCAGCTTCTAATTTATAATCTTTCAATATTCTTTTTAATTCTATTAATCGATTTTTAAAATTAACACTAGAAATAAACTGTTCTGTGAACTTCTCAAACTCCACTTCACCTTTCTCTACTACTAAAATAAAATAGCATAAACATAACAATGGCATATCACCAGAAATTATATTTGTTTTAGTCCTTGTTGCATCACGATAAAGAACATCAATGTGTTCCATTATCAGCTGTTGATATTGCTTTAATTTTTGATCTACCTCCTGAAGTTTACTTATATTCAAATACTCAAACATCCTAATGATATTCTCAAAATTACCCTGACTAACCTTCTTAGCTTTCATTTCTTTAATTAAAAATTCTGTCAATTCATTATATTCAGGACTTTTGACTTTAAATACAGCTAATGATTCTTTATCAATATCAGCACTTAAATAAGAAAGCAGCAAATGATTTTGATATGCAAAGATCTCATTTTTAATTCTTAAAAATTCCTCATCTGCCAATTCTAACAATCCAGCTAACCGTGAAAAACTCCTTTTAATATCATAGGGAATCTCTTCTTGAGATTTATAACCTAAATCATGTTCAATCTCAGCCCATGTGTATTGCAGAATTGAGCTAATTTGAATTTCTAATTTTAAATTATGATACTTAAGATATTCCTGTGCTTTAACATACTTAGGATCAATTTGAACCACATAATGCAACGAACGATACCCAAAACGTTTTGGATCCAGACTCTTTCTTTTATCAATAGAATTATCACGATCAATAATAAACTCATTTTCAATTAATTTCGATATTTGATCAACAGTATCCGTATAATATGTAATTACCCTAATACCTGATAAATCTGTTATTTCATCTAATTTTTGATACTTGTTTTTTAACTCTATCTTTTTAGATAAACTCTCAATACTCTTTGTTCTACTAGTGATTGAATGAAACGATATTTGTTCACGATTCAACAAATTACATATATATGTTTCCATCAAATTTGTAAATTGTTCATATGTTGTAAGATTATTGCTATATTCTCTTACTAAATCTTCATTATCCATAATTTTCCCCTCTAACTCTCTAGTCATAAGTTATTATCATGCACTATTATACTTGTTAAGAAACTAGAAATTTGACACTTTATATCTTTATGAGTCGTATTTTTATCAATTTCTATTTTTTACTGAACCCCCTTTAAGATCATTCAGCCATCCAAAAAATATTAACACTGAGACTCTATCCATTATTATATTGATTGATGATTTTTCTTAAAATCTTCACCCCAGCTATACATAGCATCCAAGATTGGTTTTAAACTATAACCTAACTCAGTTAGCGAATATTCGACTTTAGGAGGAACTTCGGGATAAACTTTACGACTAATCAATCCACTCTCCTCCATTGCCCGAAGGTTTGAAGTTAATACTTTTTGAGAAATCGTTCCGATTGATTTTTTTAACTCACCAAATCTTTTTTTCCCTGGTAGCAGATCCCTAATAATCAAAACCTTCCATTTATCACTTATTAATAATAATGTAGTTTCAACTGGACATTTTGGAAATTCTTTCATATGTGTACTCCTTATAGTTTCTTATAGTAACTAAGTATATTTTATAAACTATACTTATGAAAGTCAAGTTAGTTACATAAAAGAAACCAAGCCACTTTTATGTGCGTACTTCACAAATAGCAACCATTGAAGGATAATAACGATGAGAAGGGAGTGTTATAATGTTTCAAAGAGAATCACTTGATATTTTAAAATTGAGTCAAGCAATCAAAAAATGTGATGCAATCTTAATTGGAGCTGGAGCTGGACTTTCTAGCGCCGCCGGTCTGTCATACTCAGGGAACCGTTTTAAAAAATATTTTAATGATTTCATTACAAAATATCATTTACAAGATATGTATTCGGCAGGCTTTTACCCCTATCCTAGTTTAGAGAAATACTGGGCTTATTGGAGTCGTCATATTTATTATAACCGCTATTTGGAAGCCCCTAAAGATACTTATAAAAAATTATTAAACCTACTCATTAATAAAGATTATTTCGTCATTACAACAAATGTTGATCATCAGTTTCAAATAGCTGGTTTTATTAAAGAAAAATTATTTTATACTCAAGGAGATTACGGACTTTGGCAATGTTCAAAACCATGCCATCAAAAAACTTATGATAATTACGAGACAGTTGTTACAATGATCAAACAACAGCATGATTTGAAAATTCCCAGTTCACTAATTCCGTACTGTCCAATATGTAATGCTCCAATGACAATGAATCTTCGCTGTGATAAAACATTTGTTCAAGATTCCGGCTGGTATCATGCCCAAGAACGTTATTATCACTTTTTAAATAAATATCATTATTCCAAAATCGTTTATTTAGAATTAGGAGTTGGCTATAATACCCCTGGAATTATCAAATATCCATTTTGGCAATTAACTATAGAGAATCCTAAAGCTATTTATGCCTGCATCAATCAAGATATTATTGATTTACCTTCGGAATTAAAAAAACAGACTATCATGATCAACGATAACATTCATAATGTCTTATCGTCTTTGGAGAAATTGCTATGAATCAAATAACCCGATTACAATTTTTAATTAACTATTTAATTCAAGAAAATAAACTTGAAATTGAACTTCCTACAGAACAAGCACAACTATTTTCCCTTTATCGCTCATTAGTAAATATTCGTGAAGCAAAAACAGCTACTGACAAATTCATTATGATTCAAAACAAAATGTTAAAAAATGAAATTAAACGAAAAGGAATCATTGACTCAAGCAATTTCAAAAAATCAATGAATATCTGGCGTGGTGATATCACCCAACTAAAAGTTGATGCCATTGTAAATGCTGCCAATAATCAAATGGAAGGATGCTTTATCCCTGGACATAATTGTATCGACAATGCTATCCATACCTTTGCAGGAGTTCAATTAAGAAATGAATGTCACCAAATCATGTCTAAACAGCGTTATCTTGAGCCCACCGGAAAAGCAAAAATAACTAATGCTTATAATCTTCCTTGTCGTTATATCGTCCATACAGTTGGTCCTATCGTTCATAATGTACTAACAGATGAAAAGCGCTTTTTATTAGCTGAATGTTATCGTAATTGTTTAAAAAAAGCTGAGGCTTATGGATTAAAAAGTATTGCTTTTTGTTGTATCTCTACAGGAGTATTTAACTTTCCTAAAAAAGAAGCAGCTCAAATTGCAATCAATACAGTATCCACATTTCTTAAAGGAAGTCAGATTGAAAAAGTTATTTTTAACGTTTTCAAAGAGGACGATGAAATGATCTATCAGCAATTACTAAATAATAAATCTAAATAGAATCGTAATATTTTTAGGTGTTTTGACAACACCTTTTTCTTTTGAATGATTTAAATCATTTTACATATTTATGGTTTTGATGAATACTAAAATCAAAAGTGCTATACTAATATTAAAGAAACGTTAAATTTGCGTAAGAGTTTTGTAAGTAATCCGACTTTACTTGATAATTTTTTTAATAAATATTATGTTATTTTTAGAAACAAAATAGGAGGCGCCATTTCAATGAATAAATGTAAAGAAAATCGTGAATTATCTTGGCTTAAATTTAATGATCGAGTATTAATGCAGGCTAAAGATAATAAAGTCCCTTTAGGTGAAAAGTTAAGTTTTATTTCTATTTTTCAATCAAATCTTGATGAATTTTTTATGGTTAGAATTGGATCATTATATGATCAAATGCTATTCTATCCTAGTTCTAAAGACAATAAAACTGGAATGACTGGTGAAGAACAGCTAAAGGCATGTTTACGAAGAATTACTTATTTAAATAAAAAGAAAGATCGTATTTATCAAAGTATTATGGATGAATTAAAAACTCATGGATGGGGAATCGTAAAATACCGTGATTTAAAGAACAAAGAAGATCGTAAATATTTTGAAAGTTATTTTGAACGAGAAATTCTTCCATTAATCTCTCCCCAGGTTATTTCAAAACGTCAACCATTCCCTTTTTTAAATAACCGTGAAGTTTATGTTGTTGTTCAGTTAGAATCAAAGAAGGGAAAAAGAAAGATGGGAATCGTTTCTTGTGCAAATGCTATGGATGAACGAATGATTGCGATTCCTAGTATGCAAGGGAAGTTTATTTTGATTGAAGATATCATCCTGCATTTTATTTCTAATATCTTCTCTAAATATACAATAAAAAATAAAGGTTTCATCAGAGTTACAAGAAGTGCTGATATTGATGAAGATGATCACTCTTTAGAAGGTCATGAAGACTATCGAGAAATGATGGAAACATTAATTAAACAACGTAGAAAATTATGTCCTATTCGTTTGGAAGTATCACCAGGCTTAGAAGAGTTAGAAATCTTGATGTTAATGAACTTCTTGAACCTCAAAAAACATCAGGTTTTCGAGTGTAATGCTCCATTAGATTTGAAATTCACTAGTGAGTTACGTGATCATTTACGCTACATTCACCCAGAAATGTTCTATAAAAAATTAGAAGCTAAAAACAGTCCTTTAGTTGAAAATACTGTTCCAATGATCAAACAAATTTTAAAAAAAGATATTTTATTATCATATCCATATGAGTCGATGTCACCATTTCTCCGTTTATTAGATGAGGCTAGTCGAGATACAAATGTTGCCAGTATTAAAATGACTTTATATCGTGTTGCAAAGAAATCTAAGATTATTAAATCATTGATTGAAGCTGCTGAAAACGGTAAAGAAGTTGTTGTTTTAGTTGAATTACGAGCACGTTTTGATGAAGAAAATAACATTGACTGGTCAAAACGACTTGAAGAATCTGGATGCCGTGTTATCTATGGTTTAGATGGACTTAAAGTTCACTCAAAATTATGTTTAATAACTTATAAAAATAATCAGGGTGTTCATTATATTAGCCAGGTGGGAACAGGAAACTATAATGAAAATACATCAAAGCTTTATACTGATTTATCACTAATGACATCTAACTACGAAATTGGGGAAGAAATCAACAGCATTTTTAATCATCTATGTCTTGGCGAAACAGAAAATGAAGTTAATCTTTTAATGGTTGCTCCTAACTGTATGATTACAAAAATATTTGAACATATTGATAATCAAATTGCTTTAGCCAAAGCGGGTAAAGAAGCTTATATTGGATTTAAATGCAATTCCGTCACTAGTAAAGAAATGATCGATAAGCTAATCGAAGCAAGCCAGGCAGGGGTTAAAATTGATATGATTGTTCGTGGTATATGTTGTATTTTACCTGGTGTTGAGGGATTAACTGATAATATTAGAATAATTTCTATTGTTGGTAGGTACTTGGAACATTCACGTATTTACATCTTTGGTAAAGGCAGTGCTCAAAAAGTATACATTTCTTCTGCTGATTTAATGACAAGAAATTTATCACGTCGTGTTGAAGTCGCTGCCCCAATTTTAGATGAAAAATTAAGAAAACGAATTATTACAATGTTTAATGCAATGTTGAAAGATAATGTTAAAGCATGCCGCTTATTAGAAGATGGTACTTACAAACGAGTAAAAAATAAAGAGCCAGAATTGAATAGTCAGGAATATTTTTTCAAATAATTGGCAATATAAATAATAATAAAGGAGTGATTATATGCGGGTAGGTATTTTAACAAGTGGTGGTGATTGCCAAGCACTAAATGTAACAATGCGTGGTCTAGCAAAAACTTTATATCGAAATGTAAACGATATAGAAATTATTGGCTTTCTTCAAGGCTATAAAGGGTTAATGTATGAAGATTATAAAATTATGAAGCCCAAGGATTTTTCTGGAATAATTAATATTGGTGGGACAATTTTAGGAACATCACGTTGTCCTTTTAAAAAAATGCGAGTAATTGAAGATGACTTTGACAAAGTAGCTGCAATGAAAAACACATATGCAAAATTAAAATTAGATTGTCTTGTTGTGCTAGGCGGAAATGGTTCTATAAAATCAGCTAACATGCTCTCTCAAGAAGGATTGAATGTTATAGCGCTACCTAAAACAATCGATAATGATACATGGGGAACTGATTATACTTTTGGCTATCAGTCTGCAATTGATATTGCAACCGCATACCTTGATCAAATTCATACTACCGCTGCCAGCCACAACCGTGTTTTTGTAATTGAAGTAATGGGACATAAAGTTGGCCATATTTGTTTGTCAGCAGGAATTGCTTCAGGCGCTGATGTAATTTTGTTACCAGAAATTCCTTACGATATTAAAGAAGTAGCTAAGGCTATTAAAACTAGAGAAAAAAATGGGAAAAAATTCAGTATTATCGCTTGTGCGGAAGGCGCTTTATCCAAAGAAGAAGCAACACTATCAAAAAAAGAGTATAAAGCTAAAGTTAAAGCCCGCAATGGTCAATCAGTTGTTTACGAGATTGCAGCAGAATTAGAAAAATATATTGATAGCGAAATTCGTGTGTCATGTATTGGTCATGCCCAGCGCGGAGGACAGCCATGTCCATACGATCGAATGATCTCAACTCAATTTGGGGTAGCTGGAGCCCGTTTAGTTATGGGCGGAGATTATGGCAAATTAGTTATCTTAAAAAATAATGGAGTTACTGCTATTCCCTTAGTTGAAAGTGCTGGTAAACTAAAATATGTTGATGCTGTAGGAGCAAAAGTTAAAGACGCTAAGTTACTAGGTATCTCATTTGGTGATTAAAAAGTCTAAATATAGATTAATTTCTATATCTAGACTTTTTTACTTTAATTCACTAGTTACATCAATGACTTCAACTAATGAAAACTGCTCATCATTAAATTGATACTTTAAAACAACACAATTGGGCATATCATTAGGTAGCGATACTTGCTGATTTTGTTCCCATCTTTTCGCAAAACAATAGCAAGAAAGACCGTGTGAGACTATTAACACTGTTTCTTGATCAGTATTTTTCATAAGTTCTAAAACAGTTGTTGAAACACGTTCACTTACTTCATTTTCACTTTCACCACCAAATTTCTTAAAGAAATTGCCAAATGGAAAAGGGGGATCAAGATCATCGCTTTCTCCTTCATAAATACCAAAATTCCATTCTTTTAAACCTTTAAGCCGCTGATATGGGAGGCTAGTTACAATTTCTAGAGTATCACAAGCTCTTTCTGAAGATGATGCATAAGCACCATCAAAAACAATCTCATTATTCTCCAAATACTCTTTTACACATCTTGCTTGTCTTTTTCCCAGTTCTGTCAAAGGTGAATCACACCACCCCTGCATTAACCTTTTTTGATTAAATAACGTTTGTCCATGACGCATCATATATAATGTTTTCATATTTTGACTTCTGGTATATTGTAATTAACTTATTTAACCGTCAATTGTATACACCTCTTCCTTTCATTAGATTTCATTTAGAATCGAATTGTGAATAGGTACTTTTGTTTTTGCCTTCTGTAGCCCGACTACCTGGAAAAGGTTAATACCACATCTTTGTATCTTAATTGTAATCAGTTAGATAAGTTTTTGAACTTGTATTTCGCACTAGGTCTTTGATACTCTGTTTGTGGTTTGATCACATTTCATTACCTTATATAAAGAAAGGATGTGTTTTCCATATTTTACACTGATATCGATGTTGACAAATTTAGATGAGACTAGCGATATCCATAACTTCAGCTCTACTGTCAAAGTCATAGAATTTGTAGGTATAGACCCCGGTACTTATCAGTCAATTTCTCGAACAGCACAGTCAAAACGTGGTTCGCGCTATTAAGAAAAAGCTATATCAATACATTCTGCCAGTCTGCAAGTACAATCTCACTTTCAATAAATATTATAAACTAAAACGACTGTAAGGTAAATTCCACAGATGTGCCCAGGACCACTCAGTACGAAAACTTACAAGAGTAATCTATAAATTATTGTCTGAAAACATATAGTTTGATAAAAACTGCTCATTTAAAAATGCTGAACTTAATATTTTTAAAAAGCTGCATGCAGTAGTAGTTTTCAGCGTAACCAAAATTCACTTTTCAAAGAACTAAAAAATATTTTAGCTAATTATCAAAAATTACTTGATTTATATATAGTTAACTTTTCTTGATCATTTACAACCGATAAACTTGTGTATCTAAAAAAATACAGTATACTTAAATTATATATTACATTTTTTTATTTACATCATTTTAATCAAAAATTGAAAAGGAGCTTACTAAAATGAAACTAATAATTGAAGAAAATGAACAAAAAATGAGTGAAAGTGCAATGTTTATTCTATTAGGTGCCATGATGCAAGATAAACGTGTCAATATTTCACTTACTTCCGGTCGTTCTCCTAAAACGATGTATGACATGATGATTCCTTATGTAAAAAATCAGGCTAAATTTAAAGATATTGAGTATTATCTTTTTGATGAAAACCCATATATTGATGAACCTTATGGACCAAACTGGAAGGATATGCAAGAATTATTTTTTAAAGCCGCTAATATTCCTGATGAGCGTATTCACATTATGACTTCAAATGACTGACAAGACTATGATAATAAAATTAGAAATGCTGGAGGAATTGATGTAATGGTGATTGGTCTTGGATATGATGGACATTTTTGTGGTAATTGTCCTCGTTGTACACCTTTTGACAGTTATACTTACTGTATTGATTTCAAGAAAAAGCAGGCCGTTAATCCAGATTATGGAGACCGTCCTCGACAACCTCATACTTTGACAATGGGTCCTAAAAGTCTAATGCGAGTCAAACATCTAGTCATGATCGTTAATGGTAAAGAAAAAGCAGAAATTTTTAAACGCTTCTTAGATGAGCCTGTTAATCAAGATGTGCCGGCAACAATTTTAAAGCTTCACCCTAACTTTACTGTTATTTGCGATCAAGCAGCTGCTAGTTTGATTGATCCACAACAATATTCTAATTTATAACAAAAAACACAGTGATCTATTTTTGATATTCTCTCTATCAAGTAGATAGGGCAAATGACCAAAAACTACTTATGAGGAATCATATCATTTAACAATCACTGTGTTTTATATTATATATTCTTATGTTTTTTGATTTCATACATCCGACTATCAGCACATTTAATAACCTCTTCTAAACTTTTACCATCATTAGGATAAACAGCATATCCCATGCTAACTTCCGGATAATATTCAAAGCCATCTAAATTTATCTTTTCTGTTATTTGCTCAGCAATTATTTGGAGGGTCTTCTTGGTGGAAGAATTATTTTTAATAATGATGACAAATTCGTCACCACCTACTCGAAAAGCATAATCCTCTCGTGATAAGTACCTCATGATCCGTAAAGCTATTTCTTTTAATAACACATCTCCTGCTAAATGACCATATGTGTCATTTACAACTTTAAATTTATCTACATCTAAATAAACAAAAATAAACGAAGTTTGACGAGCAATTAAGTCGTTTAAAACAAAATTCATTTTCCGACCATTATAAAGCGTTGTTAGATAATCACGATTAGAAATATCGATCATTCTTCGGCGCTGTTCGTTAATTTTTAGTAATGTATAAACTAATAACGGTATCAACAATGACAAACAGATAGCTAATATAATAACTGGCATCAAATCACTACTTCGAACCCATCCGTTAATTGGTGAAACACTCAAAGTCCAAGTATTTCCTGGAACTTCAAAACTTAAATTTATTGTGTCATCTAATAGTTCATGATCGGATTTCAAAATAATCTGTTTTTTATTATTATCTGGATCAATACGCCATAACTGATATTCATATCCCATATTTTTAAATGAATCTAGATGTACTGAATCAAAAATTTCTGGTACATTTAAAACAACAATTGCAAATCCCCAAAAATTATTTTCTCCATTTTCTTCTAAATAAATTGGTTGTCGAACAACAATTCCCTTTCCTGATTGATAGAGTTCGAATGGTCCAGCCAAGGTAGTTTCCCCAGTATCACGAGCTTTTTTAGCTTCCGTTGCACGTTCTGGATCTTCGAAGATATTTCCAAAAGCTCCTTCATTACCTTCAAGAGGATAAACATATTGAACATCTCCCTGCGGAGCTAATTGAATACTTCTAAATGTATTATCATCATTATATAGTTGATGTGCAACTCGATCAAAATCATTAATATTACCATTACTATCTACAATTAGCAGCTTCAACGTTTCAGCAGTTTGAATATACGAAGACAGGACCCGATCTAGCTGACTAACTTGAGCCTCTGTAAAATAATGAATTTTCTCTTTGGCTGCTGCTACCTTATCATTAATGACACCGTACAAGATAAAAAATGATAGAATGCTCATTATCATAAATATTAAAATTGCAGCAATAAATGGCTTATGTTTCTTTATCATCACTCTACCCCCTATCATAACTATAGAACATAATTATATCACTATTTGCAACACTCCTCAATTTAAGTAATTTTAATAAAAAAACAACTATTACAAAAATAGCTGCTTTTCACTTATATTATACTTAATAATTTTGATTTTCTTTGATCATTTCAGCAAAGATTTCTTCTGATAAATGTTTTTTAGCAAACGGATAAACTACTGTATCCTCTTTTTCAATATGCCTTCTTAGTAACATACAATAAGCATGTCCATTTGAAATTATTGTTAGTTTATCAATTAACAAATGATTGCGATGATAACGTTGAAGTGCTTCATCCCACTGTTTAACATACAATCTTGCAAGATCATGTTCAACAATCATACCATGTCGAACCAAATTTTCAGCAACTTTACCTAAATACTCTATCATATATCTAAATAAAATCTTTTCTTCACGCTGATGATGTTCTTTATCAGCAAACTCTCTAATAAATAAAATATCTCTTTTCATTTGTTCATAATCAAAAATATTTGCTTCCATAAATTCTATTAAACGTTGCTCTAATTCATTAACAAATGCTAATATTTTTTGATGATCAGCTTCTAAATCTTTAATTATATTGTTTGTCATTTTATTCCTCCATCTTTAACATATAAGTATTATAATTAAGTCTTGAAAATACTATATGGCTATCTGAAAGTACCCCATCAAGCCAAGCTTTGCGATATTTTTGAAATATTTCAAAATCTAAATATTGATGAACCATTTCATTATATTCATAAATAATTTGATTTTCCTCTTGGCTCATTATTTTAATACCTTTATCACAAGGCATTCCATCGATAAGATAATTATTAATTACTTTGAATAATTCTATGCAGTTATGATAGTTCTCATTGATTGAAATTTCTTTGCCAGCCTCGAACAACACTTCCCTAACTTCCTCAAAATCACTTTTTTCTATATGTTCAACAATAAATGCAAATCGTTTTTCTACTATCATCAATTCCATAGAAAGCCATTGATGAATTGCTTGATGATCAATAATTTCCTCTAGACTTCCATCTTGAATTGTGCCACATTCCTGAGCAACAATCTCATTAAGCTGGGGACAAATTCTTTTAAGAATCTTTTGATTTAATTGTTCTTGATATTGAATTTTTCTATATAACCAATAATGTACTGGCCCTAAAAACGCACTCATTAAATTCCTCCTACTGATTTAATTGTTTTAAAATTTCTTCAACATCTAAACCATGGACTAGACAAGCATCAGCTAAAGTTTCAGATTGCGATGCCGGACAACCAAGACACCCCATTCCACTATCGCTTAAAATTTGTGCTGCTTGTGGATCCATACCAATAATACTTCCAACTAGCATATCGCGATGAAACTTATCTTCTTTTTTTGTCTGAGGAAAAAATAAATTTAAATCTTCTTGAACACTTTGAATACCAGAAATTTGAAAATTATCTACAAGAAAATCAACAATATTAGGTGATAAAAAGGCTGGTAAAGTTGGTCCTAAATGAATATTTTTAACTCCTAATGATAACAATGCCAATAAAACAATTACAGCCTTTTGTTCATACCAGGCAATATTATAAATAACTGGTAACTCATTAATATCTTCTAATGCAAATACCTCTTTAAGTTTTAAAGCAATCATCGCTAGTGAATAAGAATCATTACATTGACCAGCATCTAATACTCGAGGAATACCATTGATTGTTCCTAAATCTAGTTTATTATAACGATATTTAGCACAACCAGCTGTTAAGATAACACTATCTGTCGGTAAGCTTTGAGCAAAATCAGTATAATATTGACGGGTTGGATGACGCCCATCACATCCCGCCATTACAACAAACTTTTTAATATCCCCATTTTTAACAGCTGTTACGATTTGGTCAGCCAACGCAAGTACTTGATGATGAGCAAAACCACCAACAATCTTACCAGTTTCAATTTGAGTAGGAGCTAAGCATTTTTTAGCATGCTCAATGATTTGTGAAAAATCCTTGTAGCCGTGTTCATCTTTATCAATATGAACACATCCCTCAAAACCAACTGCTCCAGTTGTATAAACCCGTTCTTGATAACTAGCAAGTGGCGGTACTAAACAATTTGTTGTTAATAAGACCGGTCCATTAAAAGCCTTAAACTCTTCTCTTTGTTTCCACCAGGCATTACCATAGTTTCCAACAAAATTTGGATATTTTTTAAAAAATGGATAATAATGAGCAGGTAACATCTCACTATGAGTATAAACATCTATTCCCGTATCTTTAGTCTGTTCTAATAGCATTTCTAAATCTTTAAGATCATGACCAGAAACTAAAATTCCCGGGTTATTTCGAACTCCAATATTAACTTCTGTTATTTCTGGATTTCCATAAGTGCTAGTATTAGCTTGATCTAATAATTCCATTACCTGAACACCATATTTTCCAGTTTCCATCGTTAATGCTACATAATCATTTAAAGACATCGTTGAAGTTTCAATCTTAACCAAAGTAGTTTCAATAAAACGATCAATCTCATCTTTTCGAAACCCTAATGCATGAGCATGTTTATTATATGCTGCCATTCCTTTTAAACCATAAGTAATCAGCTGTTTTAAACTTCTAATATCTTCATCTGCTGTTTCTAAAACTCCAACCATCTGCATTCTTTTCTCAATTGCTTCTATCTCCATCTCCATCCAAAGAGCTCTGTTTGAAAGTACAGCTTGATCATCTAACTGTAAAAGCAGCTCTTTTTTTAAAGTAAGTGTTTTTCTAACAGCTTCAATAATCATTTGATCATCAAAGTTGGCATTAGTAATTGTAATAAATAGATTTTCACTCACTTGATCATCATATACATTATTGATTTCTTTACCTTTACAACGTACCTCATTAATTACCTCAGCTAAGCCTTTCGTAACATCAATTAATAAATCTTGCAGCCCTGCTGTTTCTGGGGTCTTTCCACAAACACCAACTTGACTACATCCCTGATTTCCTACTGTCTCTTGACACTGATAACAAAACATTTTATTTTCCATCATAATTTCTCCTTTATAATCTCTATATTTTTAATAATCACATTAATCGAGAGTATTAATCTTGACTCCACAGCCATACTATAATAAAGTATTTATAACATTTATGTTGTTTTTACAACAAAAGGAGCAAATTATGAAAAAATTACAAATTTTAAAACAATGTTCATTATTTAAAGGAATTGATCCTGCTGAAATTGAAAAACTATTAAACTGCTTGAAAAGCCATGAAAAAACATATCAAAAAAACGAAACAATTATCAGACAAGGTGATATTATTCATGAAATTGGATTAGTTCTTGACGGTCAAGCACATATTTATCATATTGATTTTTGGGGTAATAAAACAATTATTAGCGAAATTAAAGCCAGTGAATTCTTTTTAGAATCTTATGCCTGTGCCTTACAACAAGAAATTGATTTAAATGTCGTAGCTACAGAAATAACAACAATTCTTTTCTTAGATATCTCCCATCTTATTAGATCATGCCAACACTCATGTTCTTTTCATCATAAAATAATTCAAAATCTCCTTTCAATCGTCTCAAACAAAAATGTCCTTTTAACTCAAAAAATTCATCACTTAACTAGACGAACAACTCAAGAAAAAATTCTTTCTTATTTAAATTCGCAAGCACTAAAAAATAATTCTTTAACTTTTGAAATTCCTTTTAATCGTCAACAACTAGCTGACTACTTAGCAGTAGAGAGAAGTGCTTTATCTAGTGAATTAAGTAAACTACAGAAAAATGGTATTATTGCTTATAAAAAGAATACATTTCAACTAAAAAAATCATGAAAATATATAAATTCATGATTTTTATCATCTTCCCTCTTTAATCTTGTAATATTTCCAGATTTAATAATATCAATATTTTTAGCAATCTTCTTTTCTAGAATAGTCATTTTAATCCTCCTTTAAATTTCCAAACTATTCCCGTCATTCCAATGCATCGTTTCATCAAAATTCCCCTTTTGATTATAAAGATAATATCTCTAACTGTCTTTTTTTACTAAAGCTCGACAATACCAACTCATAAGCTTCATCTAACATATCCTTTAGTAATTGATCGCTAATCGAACCATTTACTTTTATTGAATTCCAATGTTTTTTATTCATATAGTAACCAGGAATTATATCTTCATGCTGTTCTTGAAGATCCATTCCGTTTTCTGGTCTTAATTTTAAAGTTATATAATATGGATTATCTTGTTCATCTAGACAAACTGCCACACACATCTTACCGTCAATAACATATCTAATCCAATTCCATTCTGTTTGAAGATTTTTAGAAATTCCCGCCTTCGCTAATAAATAACTGTCTATCCATTCATATTTCACCTTTTAATCTCCTTTGACCCCTGTTTAACCAATTAATGCACTAAACAAAATGTACATTAAAGTTCCAAACATAAAAATACTCCCTAAAACAACCAAATAAAGCTTTTTATTCATTGCTAGATAGGCAATATATTCTCTTAATACAGCATTGGCTAAATAATAGAAAGCAGTCTTACCACCTAATCCGCTCATTATCAGACCAACTTGGCGGGCATAAATACCTGCCCTCATTAAATGATAACTACTGCTGGCATAAGCGCATTTATAGTTTTCACCATGGCTTTTTTCTTCCATGACCGCTTTAGAAAACTGCATGTTTTCAAGAGTGTTTTTAGACTTTTCTTCCGTTATAATTAATTCTTCACTATAACCCTGTTCAATCGCATACTCTTTCATTGCTAGAGCTTCGGCTCTCGTTTCATCACTTCCTTGTCCTCCGGACATCAACAAATAAGGTGCAAATCCTTTTTTCTTTTCTTGCTTTTTAGCAAACTTTAAAGCCGCTTGTATACGCTTTGCTAATAAAGGAGAAACATTTCCATTAATTAGTCCACTTCCTAAAACAATGATATAATTTAAATTCTTTCTAGGATGAAAAAGATTTGTTAATATCAAAGTTTCTATAAATAAGAAAATATGAAAAGTAAGAAATAAGATCATTACGATCAGGCCACTCCACAATGCCATAATTGGTAATGGTGGATTAATCCTACCTAAAAATGATGATAGTGTAATCAGTAAAATTATCCCTACTGCTACCAACAAAGTCAAAATATGCGAAAGACTGAACCTCTCTTTTCGAAGAATGATAACACTATTTATTAATAAGAATGCAATTAAGATATAGACTCCAAATAATAAAACAAACAAGGCAAATAAAAAAATTACACCAACTAATAAATATACTAATCTATTTGAATAATTAATTCCTAACATTACTAAAAAACTAGCAAAGGTACTTAAAAACATGAAAAATAAAAAGCCAGCTAGTAAGTTTATATTTTGCTTTCTTTTTATCCTCCAAAATGCGCCTAACCATAAAAGTGTTAGAATAACCAAGATCAATATATAGGGCATCATTTTACCACCGGCTTTCTTTCAACTCTATTATAGACTAATAACGCCGATATACCAAATAATACACTTTTTCAAAACTAAATACACCGTGATAGTTTCTATATTATTCATTATTCAGGATTAAACGTATAACACTAAAAAGTACAAATTCCTTTGTACTTTTCTCTGCTTAAAAATGTGTTTCATCAATATCAAGATTGTCTAATGCTTGATTAATAGCCGCCATCTCCTGTTCAGTCAACTCAACTTCCATTGCTCCTAAATTTTCTTCCAAACGATGTATTTTGGTTGTTCCTGGAATAGGAACAATCCAATCTTTTTGATTAATCTCCCAAGCTAGAACAATTTGTGCGCTAGTAGCATTTTTACGTTCAGCAATTTCTTGCACTAAATCTAATAAGGCCTGATTACGTTTCATTACTTCAGGATTAAAACGTCCCATATTATTTCTAAAATCACCTTCAGCATACTTTGTTGCTGGCGTATATTTACCTGATAAAAATCCGTTTCCTAGTGGAGAATAAGCAACAAATCCTACATTTAACTCCTCACAAACTTTAAACACTTCCTTTTCAGGCTGTCTAAAGACCATTGAATACTGATTTTCAATACAAGTTACTGGACATACCGCATGTGCTCTTTTTAAATAATCTAATGGTGCATTTGATAAACCCCAATGTTTTATTTTTCCTTTAGCTATTAACTCTTTCATCACGCTAGCCACTATTTCTGGTTCTACTTCAGGATCAACTCGATGTTGATAATATAGATCAATATAATCAACGCCTAGTCGTTTTAACGATCCCTCTAATTGTTCTCTAATCGAATCCGGCTTACTATTTAAAATATTTTGTGGTTTACCATCAACGATTTCTTGTCCATAAATACCAAATTTTGTAGCAATAATTACTTCATCTCGAGGGAAAATCTCCAATGCTTTACCTAATAAAACTTCATTTGCTTCACCATATACAACAGCTGTATCAAAAAAATTGCATCCTAAAGTAACCGCATGTCTAATTAATTTAATCATCTCTTCACGATCAGCAGGAGCCCCATAAGCATGATCCATTCCCATACATCCAAGCCCAATAGCAGATACTTCTAATCCTTGACCTAATATTCTCGTTTTTCTCATTTTTATCTTCTCCTATATTTATATTTCTTTTGCATCTTTATAATATATAATTATTTATAAACATAGAAGTCTCAATAAGTAGTATCGATATAACCTTAGGGTTATATCGATACTATATATCTAAAACTCTTTTTACTGCATTAACAAACTCAATAACTTGCCGTGAAGGCTCTAATGAAAACAATAAACCATAAGGCATATAATAATCCCATTCAACTGGAATAGTTTTAATTAAAGGATGAATATTTTTCCAGCTCTTGACACTCATAAGCAAACTTTTATTATTTTCGCATTCATTAAAAACAGAGATATCAAAAAACTCAAACTCTTTGATTATAATAGTAGGATCATTTTTAATTAAATCATCACGCATTTCATCAACATATTTATTCCAGCCTCTTTTAATCAGCATTAATTCACGTCCATGAATATCTTACAAAGACAGCTTATCTTTGTTACTTAATTCATCATAAATAGATAAAGCAAGACAAATTGATTCTTTTTTTATTTCTAGAGAATCACAGCCCCGCTGTTTGAAATTATCCTTTTCAAATACACCAGCAACCAAATCAATATTATCGCCTAAATTAGCTAGTATTTCTCGAGCATTTTCCGGAGTATTTTCAAATGGAATTAGTTGAATCCTTAAATTAGGACATAATTCATGAATCCGCGGCCATAAATCGATAAGAAATTGACTTGGTGTTGTATTTGATGTTCCAATTCTTATTACCATTTCTTCTTTTTCCATCGCCTTGTGTGCTCGTACAATTGAATCCTTTGCATATTTAATTAAATATTTGGCATCCCTGTATAAAGATGCTCCTGCTGGTGTCAAAGATACCCCTTGATGAGTTCTTTTTAGAAGTTTTAAACCCAAATTTGTCTCTAGAATATTTATCTGTTTAATTACAGCACTAGGACTAATAAATAAGTCCTCAGCAGCTTTAGAGAAACTACCGCGATCAACAACCTTTATAAATGTTTCTAATTGAGGGTTATACATATTCTCACTTCCTTTATTCTATTTTAAATTATTTAAAGAATAGTTAAAATGTTTTTATAACCTATTTTTCTTATTCATCACATTTTTATTAGATATATATTGTTATTCTCGTCCATGCCAGCAGTTAGCTAGTTTAAACATTGTTTCCATATCTAATATTCCTCCCGTTAATATCTTTCCCTTAAGTTCTGGGTTTTCCATCGCACTTGATAAAATAATTCTTTTTAAAGTTATTGTTGAGATATTCGGCATACTTGATTTTAATAACGCTGCTGCTCCTGCTACATGTGGGGCTGCCATTGAAGTTCCATTCAAGGGGCTATACTCACCAGCAAGGTCAAGACTGAGAATGTTTGTTCCAGGGGCTGCTATATCAACAGTTTTAAGACCATAATTTGAAAAACGGGCTAAAGTATCATAGGGATCGACCGCTGCTACAGAAATAATATTTTTACAATCATATGATGCTGGATACATTGGATCAACATCATTGTTAGTTCCATCATTTCCAGCCGAAGCAACAAATAAGCCATCATACTGATCAATGGCATCTTTTAAAGCTTGTGAATAAGCTCGTCCACCCCAACTGGCATTTAAAATAGAAATCTTATAATAATTTGCAAAATCTATTGCCGCAATTGCCGAAGCAACATCAAGACCAAATTTTAAAGCTGCTACTCTTACTTGCCAGCATACTCCAGTAATACCAATACGATTATTTCCAACTGCACCAATCGTCCCTGCAACATGACTACCATGACCATCTAGATCCATTGAATCACTACTATTATCTGCAAAGTTCCAGCCATAAATTAATCTTCCATTCCACGTAGTCCACATATTTTCTCTTATGTCCGGATGATTTTGATCTATTCCTGTATCAATCACTCCAACACTGATACTACTATCACCAGTTGTATAATCCCATGCAAGCGGTGCATTGATTTTTTGAATTCCCCAAAGCTGATTGTATAAAGGATCATTTGAGATAATATGCATTTCTTCAATATAATCCGGTTCTGCATAAACAATATATGGACTTGATGATAATTTTGCAACTGCATTAGTAACTGCATGAGGATTTTTATCTTTTAAATAAATAAGAACTATATTAGTTCCCTCATTTAGACTTTCAGTATTCTTTGAATGGAAGATGATTTCTGCTTTTTCATAATCAATCCCATCTAAAACAAGATCAATATAATAGTCTAGTACATCTTTAGAAGTAATATTTATATTTAATGCTACAATTACTTTTCCAAGCTCATAATTATTATTCATTTTACTTCCTCCTTACCTATATACTTTATATTTTATGATACTATTTCCAATTCATTACTATATTTATTGCAGCGCTTTGTTGAAAATAAAACTGTATAGCAGGAATAAAGTGAATTTTGTTTGCTAAACTATGGTAATTAAAAAATTGACTCTTAACATGTGAAAGTGTCAATCCAAAACTTAATCAAATTATCTTTATATTTTTTATAATTTCATATATTTTCTCCTGTCGTTAATTTTTTCAACTAATTATACGTACTAAAAAAAATAAATTTCAATTCAACTTACCTTTTTTAATATTGAGAACTTGTGTACTAAATAAAACAATATCCTTATTACATCTTGCCTGATTGTTTATCTATTTTTTCTTCATGTGTAACGTAATAGTACATCTTTTATAAAATCAAAAAGTACTGATTTAATCATATTCTTATTATGTTTAATATATTTTTGAAGATTATTTATTTCTATTTTTACGGAAAATCTATGACTTTTATTTATGGGCGTATAAAGATTAGATGGAAAGTGTGTCAGTTGAAATATATAATAATTATTCTCAACAAGAATAGAATTACTCCCTATCCTATAAATTTTATTTGCCTTAGATATTCATTTTGGATATTCTTGTAGATAATTCATTAATATTTGCAAATATATTATCTATCACTCTGCCAAATTCTTCATCACTCTTACCTGTTGGATCATCCAAATTCCAATCTTCCTTGTATCTGCAAGGAAGAAATGGACAATTAACATTACATCCCATAGTTATAACAATATCTACTTCTGGAATATCGACTAGTAACTTAGGGTGTTGTGTTTTTTCCATATCCATATCATATCGTTTTTTCATTATCCTAACAGCATCCTGATTTATTTGCGGTTTTACTTCTGTTCCTGCTGAATAGCTTTCAAATACATCAGAAGCAAACAATTTTGCTATTGCCTCTGCAATCTGGCTTCTACAAGAATTATGAACACATATAAATGCGACTCTTGGCATATTATTCATTTCTTTCAAATTGTTTAATATTAAATAAAAACAATAATAAGCAATTTCATCTCGCTTAAATCCCCTTCACAAAAAACACCTTGTTTCAATGATTCATCCATCTATTGTTAATATGATATTCTTAACTTCTTCTATCGTTAAAACCTTTCCAAAAGATACTACTTTCTCATCAATTACAAGCGCAGGTGTAGACATAATCCCATAGCTTGCTATTTCTGTAAAATCTGTGATATGTTCTATACTCATTTCCTGTCCTAATTCATCCAAGGCTTCTTTAACATTTTTCTCTAAAGTTGCACATTTAGCACAGCCAGAACCTAAGACTTTAATTCTTGAACCCTTATCTTTCTTTTCCAATCCTCTCTTCATACTCCCATCACCACATTGAACATTACAACAATTTTTCTCTTTTTTCTTAAATAATTTCATCACTTATTTCTCCTTTTATTCATAATTAAATTTTGAGACAACATCTAATAATGGATTTTCTTATCTAGGAACTGCCATCATCCATTTATCATCTAGATATTGATTTATAACTAAAATAATTTCTTTAACAAAATCTTCTTTCCCGTCCTACCTTAATTATAACCCCAAACATGTACATCCACCAACTGAGTGAATTGAATAGTTAAAACCACTTTTTAACATTTAATTAATCTCCATCGTTATATTAAAATGTACAATATTTCTCATATTAAACATATCTTCTACAATAATAGAAATGAAAATATATTAAACATAAAACCTACAGATATAATACCTACTGTTACTATTGCCACAAATACAATCATAAGTTTTCTCTTCACTGCCTTTGATAGCATAATCATTGATGGTAAAGATAATGTTGTAACAGCCATCATAAATGATAAAACAGTTCCAAGCCCTGCCCCCTTTAACAATAGACTTTCTGCTACAGGAATTGTTCCAAATATATCAGCATACATAGGTACACCAACTACTGTTGCAAGTGGAACAGAATAAAAATTATGATCACCTAGTATAGACTGTATCCAATGTTCGGGTATTACATTATGAATGACTGATCCAATAGCAACACCTACAAATATATATATTGATACTTTCTTAACTGTTTCTATGACTTGTTCTTTTGCAAAGTTTCGTCTATCTTTGACTGTTAAGCTCACAAAACCAACATCTACATTATCTGTCTGTTTAATAAAATCAGCCACTTGGTCATCCATACCAAGTTTTTCTATCAACCTTCCCCCAACAACAGATATAATCAAACCAGCTATAACATATAACACAGCCACTTTCCATCCGAATATGCTCATTAATAATATCAGCGCTCCTAGATCAACCATAGGTGAAGAAATCAGAAACGAGAATGTTACGCCTAAGGGTAAGCCTGCACTTGTAAATCCCATGAAGATAGGAATCGATGAACAACTACAAAACGGTGTAACTGTTCCAAGTAAAGCTCCTAATATATTTGCCCAAATACCATAAAATCTTCCTAATATCTTTTTTGTTTTTTCTGGTGGAAAATAACTTTGAATATATGAAATAATATAAATCAATACCGATAATAATATAAATATCTTAATACTATCATAAATAAAAAAATGCAACATCCCACCTATTTTTTCATCTATATTTAATCCAATGCTAGTTAATATTGATCCAATCAATTCATTTAACCATCGCATCCCAAGAATCTGGTCTTGAAAAAATAGCAAAATTTGACTCATAGCACCCTCCTTATATCGATATATTTCGATGTATAAAACAAATAAATTTCCACCTATTTAGTGGTGGTAATTTATACAACAGTTAACTTATTTACATATTTCATACTTTGAGCTGTTGTAAATATTCTATTGCAAACTGTATACCATCTTTAGATAAAGAATAATGAGACCATTTCCCATCTTTTCTAACATTTACAATTTTAGCGTCAGTTAACAGTTTCATATGGTGCGATAACGTAGATTGGCTAACATCTAATATATCTAACAATTTACATGCGCAATGTTCACCGGATTTCAAAATATCTAATATTCTTAAACGATTAGGATCGCAGAATGCTTTAAAAACCTTAGCATCTTGATTAAACTGTTTTTCCATCAAACCACCTCATATCTATCTTCTTCGATGTGATATTAACATACATATCGATATTCGTCAATATATTTGTAAAATATATCGTAATTATAGTGCTTGAAAGAAATGATATTATTCTTAGATTCATGCATATAAAAAGCAGATATCATTTAAGAAATCTGCTTCATTCTCACGAAATTCTCACAAGAAAATACATGACTTTACTTATTCTTCATGTGAGATTGAAAAAGTATCGTTATCTAGGAAAATAAGCAGTTCAATAATATCCCTTAAATACTTAATATTTTCATTTGTGTATCCTTATTGTACACCATTTAAAAGAAAATTGACAGCTTTTTGACAGTTATTCCAATATATTTTACTATTCATATTTGTTCATTCTCAATACTTACTATTTAAAATCAATAAGTTCTCTAATATCATTTACTTTCAAGGCTTCCGCTATTTTTGACAAATGTTCAAAATTTATAACTGTTCTTGTACCTCGTACTATATCACTAATTGTTGATTCTCGAATGCCTGATAGTTGTGCCAAAGTTTTTTGTGTCATTCCTTTTTCATCAATCAAATCCTTTACCTTTAATTTAATTTCATATGTCAAGAATATCCCTCCATTCAATTAATTATTCTCTTTACTTATTGATACAAAATTAATTGCTTTTATTTAAAAGCACTGTCATATATGCTAAATCCCACACATTTTGATCTTTTCCTACTGCATTTGGATTATCTCCAATTGAAGAAGCAAAACTCATCACCTTGCTAGCTAATTCTGTTTTACATTTGTCCCAGATTTTTAGAGGATTTACCCCTGAATTCCACTCATATTTTCCTGTACTTTCGTTAAATTTAACTAACGATCTAAATGCCGCAACTACTGGATACATTATTCCATCTGGAATCTTGTATTGTAACTCATGTAATCCAAATTTACTTTTTGCAATTACATTTCCATCTTTGAATCCAGAATATTTCTTTCTACCATATTTTCCTCCAGCTTCATTATATGCCTTTGCAAACTCTTGTTCAATTCCATCGTATAAATCAAAAATATCTGGAATGATATTTACATATTTTCTATATGATTCTACATCAGATAAATAGATACTTAACATTTTTGCTTTTGACGAATAGGCTTGAATCGGATGATTGCTACCAGTAAATTTATCAACATTAAACATATTTATAATAGCGACTACCTCTCGTGCATCAATCATTTTTTCATTTCGTCCTGTTTCCTCATCAACTGAACTTTGATTTTGTCTAAATGCAATTCTTCTATAAAAAGGCATGCCTTCTAAAGCTTCTTTTATAGGATCAAATTTTTGAGCTAATTCTGCCATTGATTTTTCATCTACTTGAACAGACGTATTTCTTGCTTCAGCAAGATTTTCAATTATATCTTCTACCCCTGTCATTATCTCGAATTGAACATATTGGTCTAGATTTTCACCTTTGTGATCACATACAATTTTATAAGTATGTCCTCCATCTATATTCCCATGATATTGTGTATTCTCAAAATAAATAGTAACCTTTCCGGTTTTATTATTATAATTCACTTTTTGTGCAGATACAACAATACCTCTATTTTTCAAATGAAAATATCCATCGTTGCTTGTCAAAGAGTCAGTAATCGCTTTTGCTACATTTGATGTCAATTTCTGATCTCTTGGATTTGTTGTCATTGGAATTCCTTCAGCAACATCATCAACCTTTACATAAAACACGTATTTTCTTGATTTTCCATTTTCAAATGGATCGTCCAACTTTCTAAACGAACTATCTTTTACCACCATTGTTTTTTCTAACATATTTACCTCTTTTCTGTCTAGTTAACACCATAATATTAACAGACTTATATATAATTCGATATTCCGGATATCGCATTATCATAATAACGCTATTTCGTTATATTGTCAATAAATTAATAAAAAAAATTACTCTCTTAATAGAAAATAATTTTTTAAATCATCATTTTACATTATCAATATTCAACTCTTTTTCCATGTTTTTGGTAAATTGAGATAATGTATTAAAAACTATAGTGAATAAATATTTATCATCAATAAATGCGTATTCTCCATCACAAAAATGATATATATTAAAAAAACCACAATATTTTTCATCCACAATTCCCTTATTATGTAAATGAATATTTCTACGTTCGATCATTTCCATTAACACTGGATATTCAACACCTGTAAATAGAGAAGGTCTATATTTTTTTAATTTATTTATTAATTCGCTCAAGTATCTACCTGCAAGTTGCTTATGTATCATCTCGTTTTTTAGATTTTCTATATCTTCAAAATCTACTACTTCGTCTAAAGTAAATTTAATTTTTCGTTATTTTTCACCTCTAAAAATAGGCTTAATTCTTTTGGATAAGCACAAAAGAATTCTTCTATATATTCAAATACATAAGCATCAAAAATCGAAAAAATATTTATAAAAGATTGTCTAAATATATTTGATAATGATGAATTATCTACAAGTTTAATACTAGTTTTAAATGAATTGATCATTCATCTCGCTCTTTCAATTCATAATTTTTTCTATAATCTTTAATAATGTATGCAGAATCAATCATTTCTTCTATCTGCTGTTCTGTAAAATCATAGTAACAATAATCTTCATCATTTTCTTTGTTTATTTTATCTAATTCTTGTTTTAACTCAGCAACTCCTAATTCTCCTCCGGCTTCCAAGGTTTCAATGCAATATTCAATCACTTCACCTATAGGTTCTCTAACATCAACATTTCTAGCGATAGCAGGTAACTCTTTCTCTGCAACATAAGATTTAGAATTTCGACTTAATAACTCATCACAAGTCGAAAGAATCAACTTCATATAATTTGAATTATTATTATAAAGCTCATCTTTAATTTCAACATTAAGATATCTTCTTACTTTGTTTAATTCTTGTTCAAATTGAAATTCAATATAATGAACTATTGATGTTTGAGAAATTAATTCAGATTGAAAATTATTCAAAAAGTTCACTAAATTACCTCCTTTTATGATAATCTAATTAAATTGAAAATCCACTTCAACCAACATCTTACAGATTGTGACCTTCTAGCAATCTGTCCTTCGTTGCAAACATTTAATTCTCTCATTCTTTCTTGAATATCCTTGTTTTCAGGTAATTCACCAAAATTCGCAATAATCTCATCAAAGAAATCAGCAAATACCTGATGTTCTAAAATTAAAGAAACTAACTTTAATTGCCTTTCTTTATATTGCATTTTATAAATTTTTTTACCTAAAGATGTTAAAACTGATTTCACTTCATTTTCTTCAGTACGAATCTTTTCAAATAATCCTAAATACTTTCCTGCATTGTAATAATATTGAGATTGTCTGAAAACTGGTTTTCCGTTACTTAAATTAGAACCAAAATGCATTAACTCTGCTATTTCTTCATCATTCATTGGATTATCATTCATATTCTCTAATAAAGAAATTATTCTATCAAATGAATCCGCTTGAACAAATGGAGGTAAACTCTTATCTTCTTGATTATCATCAAACTTTATTGGTGTAGCATTTCTAACTTCAATTAGTTCTTCTAATGTAATTTCTGTATCTTGAAGAGAATAGTTTTTATTCTTAATCAATTTGATTGATGAATAATCGTTTATATCAGTAAATTCATATTCAAATAAACGATAAATTTTATTTGAATATATTGAGAAAACAAGTCTAATCGGTTTGTTAACTTTAGTTTTCCATAATCTATATGGATAATAAAGTTGTCTAATGTGAAAATCAGGATGGACTACATTTTTGGCTTCCATAATTACTACTGACTCTGAATTTTCAAATCCACCATCTATTTCACATTGAGCGTTATTGACTAGAATATGTTGTTTCGATCCTCCCACAGTATTAACATCGAAATCAAATGTACCTGTACCCATACGCCCATTAAATGTACCAACATTTTCATCAGTACCCAAAAAGTCATCTAATATTTTTGATAATATTAATACATTAATCGCATTAGCTTCAGATGTAATATTGTTAATATCTATACTTTCATATTCTGGTAATTCTACTGCAGTCATTTTTGTTACATGTTCTTCCAGTTCAGGAATATCTTGGTACAAAAGAAAATCTCCTAATACATAAGAACGTCTACTATTAGGCAAGATATTGATTTTATTGCGCTTCAAAGCAGAAGGCAATTGTTCTGAACTATCCCATTTTGACATTAATCTCGGCTCTTTAAATTCTTTTATTTGTGAAGCCTCAATATGAAATATCCCATCTTCTTCTATTTTCTTTACAATGTCATATTTTTCTAATAACTTTTCCCAAGCTTCATCTACTGATAAATCCTTATTTTTACTCATAATTGTATATCAACACCTCATTTATTTCTCCTCTAGAATTCCCTTTACTATTAATAGCTCTTTTCGCTTTAATAGTTTTTATTCTATAACCACTATATAACTCTCGTATAAATTCACAATCAGAATTTGATTGTAAGAATTTTATACCTTTTTTATCTAATTTATCGCATAATTCTTTTAATTCTCTTTGTTTGTCTTCATTAAAACCATTTTCAGTATAACCTGTAAATGAAGATGAACTAGATATTGGCATGTATGGTGGATCTAAATAAACAAATGCACCTCTTCTCAATCCTTTTAATGCTTCTTTAAAATCTTCATTTTTAATGACAATATTATTTTCATTGAAATACTTTGACATCGCTCTAATGACCGTTTCATTCACTATATTTGGATTTTTGTACTTCCCATATGGAGAATTAAACTGTCCAGCAGAATTCACTCTATACAAGCCATTATAACAAGTTTTATTCAAATAAATAACTCTTGCTGCTTTTTGTACAGGGGTCATTTGAGAAAAAAATTCTGGTTTTCTATCATATTCTCTAACTGCATAAAAGTGTTCTGATGTATTATTATCTTTGTGAAATTGTAATTCTTTGATTAGTTCTTCAGAGTAGTCCCTGATAACTGTATAAACATTAATTAACTCACTATTAAAATCATTTATTATCGCTTTCTTGGGTTGTAATTCAAATAATACAGCCCCACCTCCAATAAACGGTTCAACATAAGTTGAACAATTTTTAGGTATCATAGGAATTATATCATTCAATAGCTGTCTTTTGCCACCGACCCATTTTAAAACTGGACTTAATACTAAATTTTTCTGATTTGCCATTAAAAACACTCCTTCCTATATCATGGCTATTTTATCATATTCTCAGGTAAAACTAAATAAAAACGAATTTTTTCAAGGAAAAATAAACTCAACTAAAGAAAATTAAATCTTTTTGCATTTTTTTAAAGGAATTTTGTATTTTTCTACGTATATATATAATAGGAGGTGTTTTATATGAAAACATACGAATTACAAAATACAACTATATGGAGTTTTCCTGATCGAGGAAGTTGGGCTACACACAAAGGCGATTATAGAGGAAATTGGTCTCCTCATATCCCTAAAAATTTAATTCTCAAATATACCAAACAGAATGATCTTATACTAGATTGTTTTGCCGGTTCAGGAACAACACTTATTGAAGCAAAATTATTAAATAGAAATGCTATTGGAGTAGATATTAACAATGATGCTCTCAATATTTCTAAAAAACGATTACATTTTGATTGTCACAATTCTGCTAAAATCGAATTATATCAATGTGATGCTAAAAAAATGACTATGCTCAAAGATAATTCAATAGACTTCATCTGTACTCATCCACCTTATACAAATATAATCAAATATAGTAAAAATCTTGAGAACGATTTATCATTACTAGATTATAAAGATTTTTTATTACATATGGATAAAGTGAGTAAAGAATTGTATCGTGTTTTAAAACAAGGACATAATTGTTCTTTTATGATTGGCGATATTAGAAAAAATGGGAATGTTATACCTTTAGGTTTTAATACAATGCAAGTTTTCTTAAATAATGGCTTCACTTTAAAAGAGATTATAATCAAGGAACAACATAATTGTAGTTCAACAAAATACTGGCAAAACAAAATACAAAATCTTAATTTTTATCTCTTAGCTCATGAATATATTTTTGTTTTATCTAAATAAACTACTCCCCACGTTTCATGGGGAGTAATTTTTACTTCATAATAAGAGCATCATACACAATTTGTTCAATTATTCTTTTTATCAAATTCATCTGTCTAACCCATTCCATTTGATTCGTTTGTTTTAATTCTTCAGTAATTGTCCATTTTTCTTTATACTGTTCAACAAGTCTATCGTGCATTTCATAAGCTTGTTTATCTATCTCAATCAAATGATCATATAATTCATCATTCATCAAGAGAGCATTGTAATGTGCACTCTCGTGTTCTTTTAAATAATTTAATCTCATTCTTCCATATTTACCTAATGATACATTTCTTCTAGGTTTTACTTTAAGGTTAGGGATATAATAATCCCCAACCTTGCTATATTCAATTTTATTCATACTACATCCCTTCCTTTCCAAACACATTTTCAATCGCTTTTACTTTGCTTGATTCTTTCACATGCATATAAACTCTTTCAGTTAAATCAATATTTGAATGTCTAACCAGCTCCATTCTTACTCTTGGTCGAATATCATTATCTGCTAATGCAGTAGAAAATGTATGACGTAAACAGTGATAATGAAATTCTGGGATACCCATTTCAACTGCAACACATTTGACACGATAATTCATAGATGCTGGTAAAATCTTATTACCATAAATATCACAAATTACATTATCGTATGGATTTTTCTCAAACCAAATCTTCAAACCTTCTTTTAACTTTTCTGCCATAGGCAAGATCGCATTTGCTTTCTTTGATTTCAATCTCTTTGTATCATGTAAATCTTTCTTTCGTACACCATGATACTGCAATCTTCTTTCAATCTTAATCGTATTATTTTCTAAATCAAAGTTACTTTTCTTTAACCCTAAGGTTTCACTAATTCTAAGTCCAGTATACCAACCGATAAATAAAGCAACTGCATATGAGTAATAGTTAAACTGTGTGTAATCAAAATCACGAGTATGTTTATTTACCACAATAATCTTTTGTAACATTTCATCTAACTGTTCTTTTGTAATCACAATTGTTTCCTTTTCTTCATTTTTGGTAGGTTCAATGTGCAACTGTACATAAGACATAGGATTTTCTCTTATATAATCAGCACGCAAACCGTATTTAAATGTTACATGAAATACTTTCTTAATATTTTTTGCTGTACTTAAACCAACTTTTAAATCATTAAAATATTTCTGAATATCTTTATATTTCAACATTCTTAACTTACACATACCAATTGTATTTTTAATATGTTTCTTATAGGTATTCTGATAATAAAGTTTGGTTGAATGAGCATATTTCGCCATACCTTCCACTTCCATATATTCCTCAAACACTTCATTAAAAGTAATTTCTCTATTTGCCAACACATCACCATAATCCATAAACTCTTTTCGCTTAATTGCTTCATGAGTTTGCGCATCTTTCTTTGTAGTAAATCCACCTTTAAAATATTCTCTATGAATTCCCATAGAATCAACATATGGGAAGTACACTTGATAAGTGTACCCCGACAATGCTTTCTTACTTGGTCTTTTACGAATCGACATATATTAAGCCTCCAATCTATTTTTAACTAATCTATAAGCTTCAATTGCTTTTACACGATTAGAAACATCTAATCCAGCATAATTCTTTTGAAACTCCATAATACTTTCTTTAGTAATCATATAATTCTTACCAGTTCTAATTGCAGGTAGAATACCAATTTCTCTTAATGTTGTAATCGTACCAATATGTGTATGCAACATTTCTGCCACTTCTTCTTGTGTATACATTCTTAAATCTGTCATACAATATACCTCCTAACGTAAATGTTCTTCGTTTTTCTTTCGATGAATAATTATTTCATCCTGTTCTTTATTATTTTTGTTCAAGAAATCAATTCTCTTTGAGATGGTTTCAAACACTTTTTTCACTTTGGAAATTGCTTTCTCACAAATATCTTTTAAATCATGAATATCTATTTGATAATCATTCGCAATATACTTTCTTTTGAAAGTTTCAAACACCTTTGATAAACCGACCATCTCAATAAATGTTTCAAACAGATGTTTTTCTTGCTTTAACTTGTCAATCTTATTAGTCGCTATATGATTGTTTTCTCTAAGTTTATAATTATCATATTTATAATCATCAATCTCTTTTTCGAGCGAACCAATGGATGAATACAAATTATCAATTACCTGTTCTTTCTCTTTTAATTGTTTTGCCAAAGGCATTCTGCGATAACAATCAAGTTCTTCTTTTTGAACAACAACCAATTGACCTAAAGATATATTATCTGCTTGTAATACTTTATTTTGATATTTAAACTCATCAATCACTTCATTACTTTTCTTTAGTGATTTCGTTTTTTCCAATAATCCTGATGCCTCAAAGTCAATCTTCTCTGCTTGTGCAACTATTTCTTGACTTGCATTTATATGATTCGTGATATTCGTTATACTCTTTTTAAAGTTTAGATCCTCATGTTGTTTTAACTCTTTAATCGTTCTGTTTCCATTGATTGTTGCTTCATTTAAAATTTCTGGTGTATATCCAAGTTTCTCTTCTAAATGTTGTTGTAGTTCTGGATGGAACCTCTTTAATTCTGATCTACAAATTATTGTCTTGCAATTCAATTTTTCAACTCCATCAACTTCAATTACTGGAACGAAACTAAAATGAATATGTGGTGTTTTTTCATCTTTGTGTACCCATGCACCAACTATATTTTTAGCACCATATCTTTCTTTTAAAAATTCATAAGTGAATTTAAAGAAGTTATCTTCGTATTGTTCAAGTACATTCTTTGGTAAAGTTACAATCCAATCTACCATCACTTTTATATCTTTACGATTGATATGTTTCACTTCACTTAATCGTTGTTTGATAAATTGTTCTGATGTTAAAGGTTGTAATTCACTTGCTAGATTATAATTCAAATGCTTTCTACTTATATCAATATCTTCATTAGATAACTGATGTCCATCACGACGTTCATAATGAATTGCTAAACCTGTAATATCACTTCTCATATACTTTTCAACGTGTGCCATTTACATCACACTACTTAAAACAAAAGCTCCCAGCAGGGCAAGTTTCCAAAAGCCACGCATTTTGGTATAACTTGCTACACCATATTTTTTTGGTGTTGCTTTTGATTTTTTAATCACGAATTTTAATCTTATCATTGGACACTTCGGACACTTTAAAGCATATACGTTCGTAACTGTCCAACTGTCCCAAATCATACGTTTTCTCCTTCATATCGAACTAAAATAAATCTTTTTCCCGATTTGCCTTTTTCAAAATAAATATAATTTTGTTCAAGAATTTCTTTGTGTTTTACTAGATACTTAAACAAAGAAAAAGGATTGACTTCCATTTTAGTTTCATTTACACCTTCTTGGGCTGTACCTTTAATTTCTTTGCTTTCTCTAGAAACTACTGCGTTGATTAAGTTTAAAATATTTCTTGGAATTTCCTCCATTCCATCTTCTTCATCTTCGCCAAGAATCCAATTAATATCATCAACATCTTTCTTAATTGGAATACTATCTTTTTTATGTCTTAAGATAAATTCTAGCGTTCCTGTTTTAGAAAACTCTGTTGCTACATTGATAATAATTGTTCCAGTAGTTGCACCAGTCATTGCTTTAGAACCAATTAACTTATCTTGTCCAGTTGCTTCACCTTTCTTTGTATGATGTAAGATAATACATACTAAACCTCTTTCTATAATGAAATCTCTTAAATCTTTAATAACTGGATATAATTTTTGATAACTTTGATCTTCTTCAATAAATTCATCTAGTCCAATAAATGAATCGATAATCACTAATATATAATTTTCTAAGTCCTCTATTTCATATTTCAATTCATTTTTAACATTGCGAATACTTGATGCATCTTCTCCAAATACATATCTAATATTAGGTGTTCCAACGAATTTTAGGGCTAGTATTCTATCTTTCGTTTCAAAATCATAGTTATCATTATCAAAATAAATAACCTTCCCCTTTCTGTTCGTTCTTCCTAAATATTCTGTACCAGTTGCTACTGCATTGGCTAATGATGTTGCAATCATTGTTTTTCCGACTTTACTTGTTGCACCTAGAATATATAATCCACTTCTAAGCAATCCACCGAAAATACCTTTATCAACATCTTTAAAATCTTTTTTTAACAATTCTTCTTGTGTATAACTTGGCATTTTAAATCTCCTTTCATAAATGATAGAAAGAAGAACCAAAATTTGATATAATTCTAAATGAAAGAAAAATACCTAAGGGTTCTTCTTTCGGTTGGTGGTTAATTAGCAAGTTTACCAGACGCGGCTAATTAACCTTTTTATTTTCAATCTCTAATACAATCATAAGCATCACTCCTCTCTGTAAACTATTTGCATTATATATTATTGCCTTTAGTTTACAACTATAATATATAACAGATTTAAACTATTTGCAATAATTTATTTGCGTTTATTTAATTTAGTGTTTATTTTCCACTTCAATGATGTTATAATCAACATGTAAAGGATGTGAATATAATGAGTTATGCAACATTTATGCAAAATTTAATAGACAATTCAAATATGTCACTTGATGAATTAGCAAACAAGTTAGATATGACTACTGTCGCAATTCGTAAGATACTTGCTGATAATGTTAAAAATCCAAGTATGCAAACAATACATAAACTAGCTGAAATATTAGAAGTTCAACCAATTGATATTGCTCAACAAATACTGTGTACAATACCTACTGAAAAAAATGGATTAACACCTGATGAAATCAATAAAATTTCCGTATATCAAAGATACTTATGTTATTTATACCTTAATGGATATAATGTCATCTTTAATCCTTCATATACTACATTAGATGGTTCACAAATGATTTTTTCTGGTGTTGCTACTAAAAAACGTGAGCCTAATAATAAAATCTTAGTTGATTCATTTCATGCTAGATGTAATATTAAAGACGGAGAAAATGTAAATCAAAGAACTGTGGCTGATTTCATAGCACCATTCTTCATGTTTGATAAAATCAATGAATTCAAACGTGTTGATATTGTTGTTAATGAAATAGATCAAACAATAGAAATGTTTATTGGACTTTTTTCAGGTCATAAATTACCATTAAAATTCAATTTAAATATTGTTGAATTTGATGTAAAGAATGGTACAGTTACTAGAACAGTATCACTTACATAACAAATACATAGGTTGAAGGTTGCCATAAGGTAGCCTTTTTTAGTCAGTACTTTAGTCCGTACTCTTATACTCACATATAAAAACTTTCTAATATTGGATTCAATGAGTCCAATATTTCTTCCCATCATGATTTTCCACTTACTACGTGGAAAATATTTTATTTATTTTAATCGTTTTGAATTGTCGCCTCACTGTGATGACAATCTTTACTTATTTTTCCACCTCACATTCTTGACAGTTTTTTGACAGTTTTCTTTTTAAAATCACTCCTTTCCCACACAAAGCAAAAAGCCCGTAAAATCGTGAGTTTATACGATTATAACGAGCTTTTTCAATCTCTATTCACTTGCAATTATCTTACTTATTTTTCATATGAGGGAATAAAATTACCTCACGGATTGATTCTTGTCCAGTTAATAACATAACAAGTCTATCAATTCCCATACCCATTCCACCTGTTGGTGGTAATCCATATTCCAATGCTTCTACATAATCTAAATCCATTTCATTAGCTTCATCATTACCTAATTCTTTTTCTTTTAACTGATTAGCAAATCTTTCATACTGATCAATTGGATCATTTAATTCAGTAAATGCATTAGCATATTCATTACCACAGATAAATAATTCAAAACGTTGTGTAAAACGTGGATCATCTAAATTCTTCTTTGCAAGTGGTGAAATCTCAATTGGATGACCATAGACAAATGTCGGTTCAATAATTGTTTCTTCAACATATTTTTCAAAGAATTCATTGATAATATGACCATAGCCAAAATGAGGTTCTACCTCAATATGATGCTCTTCTGCTAATTTCTTAGCATCATCAAAGCTTAATTGATCAGCAAAATCAATTCCTGTTTTTTCTTTAATTGCATCTGTCATTGAAATACGTTTAAATCCTGGTGCTAAAGAAATCTTATTTCCCTTATATTCTAACTCATATGTACCACAAACTTCATTAGCTGCATTTGAAATAATTCCTTCAGTTAAATCCATCATCCCTTCAAGGTCACTAAAGGCTTTATAAACTTCAATTGTTGTAAATTCAGGATTATGTGTTCTATCCATTCCTTCATTTCTGAATAAACGTCCAATTTCATAAACCGCATCCATACCACCAACAATTAATCTCTTTAATCCTAATTCAGTTGCAATACGTAAATAAAAATTCATATCCAAAGCATTATGATGAGTAACAAAAGGTCTCGCACTGGCACCACCTAAAATTGGATTTAATACAGGTGTTTCTACCTCAACATAGCCTTGATTATCTAGATAATGTTGAATAGAACGAATTATTTTTGGTCTTGCAAAAGCAATTTTACGAGCTTCTTCATTCATGATTAAATCAACATATCTTCTTCTATAACGTTCTTCAACATCACTTAATCCATGATATTTTTCTGGTAAAGGACGTAAAGCCTTAGTTAAATGAGTATACTCTTCAACCTTAATAGAACATTCCCCTGTATTTGTCATAAATACGGTTCCTTTTACACCAACGATATCTCCAATATCACCTTTTTTGATAATTTCATAAACATCTTCACCGACTGCATCCTTACGTACATATAACTGGATTTGACCATCTCGATCTTGAATATGCATGAAGCACACTTTCCCTTTGCGACGCTTTGTCATAATTCTTCCAGCGACTTTAACCTCAACAGCCATTTCTTCTAATTCTTCATGCGTCTTATCACCGTAAGTTTCCTTAATTTCTTTTGAATATGCAGTAACATCAAACCGTTGTCCAAAAGGATCAATTCCCTTATCTACTAGCTCTTGTAATTTTTCACGGCGAACTAACTCTTGTTCGCTAAACTTTCTTTCTTCCATTTTTTCCTCCTAAAATATAAAAAACTCTCATCCGCTAAAGGGACGAGAGTATCGTGGTACCACCCTAATTCGTTAATAAGTCACCTTATTAACCTCAACAACTATCAAATAATAGTTTTGCCTGTAACGTGGCTCACGTTATCTAATCAACCTTAATATCCTAGATACAGCTCCTAGTCTTTTTTCATTATATCCTGTGTTATCCCATTCCACCAGCCGAGACTCTCTTAAACACATAAAATACAATTACTCCTCTATTCATCGCCTTTATTCATCTTTGTAATCTTAACTTATCTTCCAATTATTGTCAATATCAATCTTTCCAAATCCACCATTTTAACTTTTTGGGATCTGGATTTTTACTACTTGCATAATATACTACCATACGGTACATATAAAGTTGGCAGCGATCTACCATTTGTCCTCTAACATCACATTCTTTTTGATACATTTCTTCTGGGTCAGCGCCTTTTAAAGAAGCTATCGTTTCATAACCAATTAAATTCAATGATGCAGCAGTTGCTTTACCAACATAAGGTATTTTAGTTAACTCACTCATAATGATCACCTCAATTACATTATAAGCCACTAATAACTTAAAAGCTATCCTCTGGGATAGCTTTTGGTCAATAGAAATTTTAAGCAACAACAATTTCTAGTTATATTATTGACGTATTTTTATTTTTTATACATGGTCAAATGCATTTTCGATATCTTCTAACAAATCATCTATATGCTCTAAACCAATTGACAATCTAATAGTGTTAGCTTTAATTCCAGATGCTGCTAATTCAGCTTCATTCATTTGTGAATGCGTTGTTGAAGCAGGATGAATTACTAATGATTTCGCATCAGCTACATTTGCTAATAAAGAAAAAATTTCTAAATTATCTATAAATTTCTTAGCATCATTTTCGTCACCAGCAATTTCAAAAGTAAAAATTGATCCAGCTCCATGTGAGAAATATCGTTGATATAATTCATGATAAGGACTATTATTTAGTGATGGATGATTAACTTTTGCAACTTTAGGATGTTTACTTAAATAATCAACCACTTTTAAAGCATTTTCTACATGACGCTCTACTCGTAGTGATAATGTCTCCAATCCTTGTAATAAAAGAAAAGCATTGAACGGAGAAATAGTCGCTCCCTTATCACGTAATACTACTGCTCTAATTCTAGTTACAAAGGCGGCAGCTCCAGCAGCTTCAGTAAAAATAACACCGTGATAACTTGGATCAGGTTTACTTAATTGTGGGAACTTCCCTGAAGCCTGCCAATCAAACTTTCCAGAATCGACAATTACACCACCTAAAGTAGTTCCATGCCCGCCAATAAACTTAGTTGCTGAATGCACAACAATATCTGCTCCATGTTCAATTGGCCTAAATAAATATGGTGTTCCAAATGTATTATCAATAATTAATGGAATACCATGCTCATGAGCAATTTTACTAACTGCCTCAACATCAACTAAACTTGAATTAGGATTTCCTAATGACTCTATAAAAATCGCTTTGGTATTTTCTTGTAACGCTAATTTAAAATTCTCGGGATCATCACTATCAACAAATGTTGTATTAACACCATAATTTGTCAGTGTGTGAGCTAATAAATTATATGTCCCCCCATAAATTTGTTTAGCTGCCACAATATGATCACCACTTCGTGTAATACTTTCAATCGCATAAGTCACTGCAGCCGCTCCTGAAGCTACTGCTAATGCTGCTACCCCACCTTCTAAAGCTGCCATTCTTTGTTCAAAAACATCTTCAGTTGGATTAGTTAAGCGTCCATAAATATTACCAGCATCACTTAATCCAAAACGTGCTGCCGCATGATCACAATTATCAAATACATAAGCTGCTGTCTGGTAAATAGGCACTGCTCTTGCTCCGGTAGGATCAGTTATTTCTTGTCCTACATGTAACTGTTTAGTTTCAAATCTTAAATTGTCTTTACTCATTTTATTTTCCTCTTTTCTTAATGTTTGTTATCTATGATTTATAAAAAACAATACATTCGTCCATTCCGAAAATTATTTCTGAGCTGTTGTAGTAGTTCAAAATTCATTTTTCTTCCCCTTATCCTACTGTTATAGTATGAATAGAGTATACTAAACTATTTCCTACCTGTCAATAGGGAAATAAAAAGTCATGTTATAAATTTATATGTATCTATTGTCAAATGGTCAAAAATAATTAACTTACTAGATATAAACTAGCATTTTATGGGGTAGCAATAGTCTTATATTATTAATGATTTCCTTTCTTTAATTTTTGTTCTTTCTAAAACTTAAATATATTGCTATACCTTTCAATTTTTTCCATAATAAAAATCTCACTTCTATAGTCTTGGTAAGATTATATTATCACATCTATCTACTTTGGCGAGATTATATCTAATTATTTAAAAGTTTTTATTAATGTGTTTTACGATGTCTATAATAGTATTGTATTGAAATTCCTAATAATGATAAACCGCTTATGATCAACAATCCTGTCATATCGACACTATCGCCAGTTTTTACAGCAGCTGTTGAATTTGATTGGGGAGCAACATCGGCATCAGGATTAGATGGAGTTGAAACTACTGTTTCACGATCCCACAAATAATCTTTTACAAATTCACTGAACTGACTACGCCATACACCCCAGTCATGAGCTCCATTTTTCCATTCAAAAACTACATTAGCTCCGGCTTTTATCAATTCTTCATTAATTTGAACATTGACATTCCGCCTAACAAAAATATCAAAAATTCCTACACTCACATAGTATTGTGATACTTTGGGAAACGCTGCAACCATTTCCAGTGTTAATGTTTCTTCAACAAAATCTAATGTACGACTCGGTGAAAATACACCATAATAGCCAAATGTTTCATTACTATAGAACATTGCTTGAACTGTAACTGTAGCTCCACTAGACAGACCAGCTAGTACTTTATCTTGGGAATTTGCTGAAACACTATAATTCTTTTCAATGTAAAGCATAATGCATTCTGTAAGATTTTTTAGGCTATCACCCTTTTCAAAGTTAAAATATGTATTATCCTTAGTAACCACAATTGCGTCAGCCACTTCACCATCAGCAATTAGATTATCCATAATATTATTTGCTGAAGCGATATTCATCCACTCAACATCATTTCCCCCACCACCATGTGCAAGATAAATTGTCTTATAAGTTTTATTTGTATCATAGTCATGCGGTAAATATATACCTAACGGCTGGCTACTGCCATCAATGTTGTTATATTAGCCTCTATAAATGATAAACATAATAAGCTGATTATTTCTAATTTTAATCTTCTCATAAATCTAGCCTCCTTTTCTCTTTTCTATTAATATTTTATCACAACCTCATTTTGAAATTGCTTTTATTTGGCGTGGTTTCTATAATAAAGAAAATCATTGATAAATAATAAAAAGGGGCATATTTTGAACCTTACAAAGCATAAAAATTATAAATTTTCTCAAACAAACTACAAAGCTGATAAATTGCTTCACTAAAATTAATGTTATCATCAATTCTATAGCACTCATCAAGATTACGATTCCCCGTCGCAATCTTTCCTACATATAAATGATCAATCTTTTGTTCTTTAATAAAATGTTTCAATTCAAGATAGCCACTAAAAAATTCTGCCATTAAATCCAAATCACTTTTATATAGAGATACGACTATTATTAAGTCACTCTCAGTAAACTTTTTTTCAACTACCATCTGTCCATATGACTTTAATGATAATTGGATATCTAAATCTATCCCAATTTCATAAAACTTTTGTTTATATACAATTAGTGAGCTAACTGAGTAACTATCACCAATTACTATAAGTCTTTGTTTTTTTGCTAACTTATCTCTTAAATTTTTCTCAATAATTCTCTCTTTAAATATTTCTTGATGTTTTTTCTCTTTAGTAATCAAGTATTGAACGTCAGTGTAGTTTTTATAGCCTAATTTTTTTAAAAAACGTAATAAAGTTGATTTTGATACTTTTGTATCTTTTAAAATATCAACCATCTTGATTGATTCAATCTGATTACTTTTTTTGATCAGATACGCTGCTAAAAGATAATCATTACTATTATATGAAGAAGTACACAAAATTAAGTTTAGTTTACCTATTATCATAATAACCACCATAATAACAATAAGCTATATTTTGAAAATAGTTATCTAAAATCATATTTTCTAGCGTCTCATCTAGGTAACTAGGAATTTTTAAAAATAGGGCTTTTTCACAAAGAAAATTTTTATAGCCAACACAAATAAGATTGTTTTTCCCCACTAATAAATGTTCAATCAAAGTTGGTTTTAACTCCGCAATTCTTCCTGTCATTGAAAGCAAAATAATTAAATCATCCGCTTGAGGTTCGATATAATTATTATTATAAATAGTATTTTGAATCACAAGTTTTTGCATCATCACCATATCACCTTGAAAACGCAATAATGAATCCATCATCTCATTCGAACCGATTAAAATAACACGGCTACATTTTTTAATCATCTCACAGCACTGATTTATTAATCCTTGATCTGATACTGTCCAATAATCATCGTTATCTAATAGCGGTTTTAAAAGCTGATTAACTTGTTGATTATTTTTGCGAATCGAACGTTCCTCCAACTGACTTATTCGTGCCGCCGCATGGACTTGCATTAAATCTTTAATAATTGAAATTTTTTTAAATCCAAATATTCTAAAAAAGCGATTGAGAGTAGAAACAGAAACATAACATGCATCTGCAATTTCCTGAAGTGTCATTTCAAAAACATCATAATAGTGCAGTAATAAATAATAAGCAATATTATAATTAGTATCTTGAATATCCGGATTATTAATTATTTTTAATAATGAAGTAACAAAAACATTCATTTAAGTTTCTCCTTCCCTATGGTCTTATTATTAAGTTTACCACCATGATACTACACCTGTCAAAATAGAAAAATCCTGTCTAAAACAGGATTTTTACCTTACTATTTAAGATGTTCAATAATATGACGTGCTACGATGATTCCATTTGCTCCTGCCTGAGCCAGCCCTCT